>JAEAMG010000980.1_pt1 | contig 25951 bp, 28 predicted proteins | sample 8958741 | NCBI WGS metagenome assembly JAEAMG01 (sample SAMN16933256, study PRJNA681125) | bioreactor sludge metagenome | isolation source: anaerobic bioreactor treating anionic surfactant - SDBS | place: India: Bengaluru | collected 2019-02-28 | reverse complement strand
AGTAAAGGTGACGAATAAGAAGCTCGAAAGTAAGTATTCTAATTTATGCAAGTAGGTACTAGAAATTTCTGACACCCGGATGTTGATTCTGAGTTTTTGTGATGTATGTTCCTCTCAATTTGTATTGACCAATTGCTGTTTTTCACATGAACACCCTCTTTGTCCCACAACGCTTCCGACTCATAATTTTCACAGATACCACTCTAGCCTATGGGACCACCTCTATGATCCCCTCCATACCTTTTTCCCGATGTGTTTTTGAAAAAGGGGCCTTCTTGCTGCAATAGATGGGATATGTCCCGACTTTGATCGGGGTGAACTTTATGCTTTTAGATGTTGAACTCAGGTTTTCCTGGAATACTATTCCGGCCTCGGGGGATGCAGCAACTATGTCATGAGGAACAAGACCAGATTCTTTTGATACTTTCAATTCTACCGGGATATTGATTTTTACCACTATATGATGCGGTTTAAAGAAGTAACTGCCACCCACAATCTCCACTCGCTGAATGCCATCTTGTTCTATGGGGACTACAGTTACGGGCTCCCCGGCACTTGCTGTTGCGTATAAGGCTGTCAATACCGCTATCATAATGAATAGGTATTTAGTACGTTCCATAGTTTCTCCGTTTCACCTGCGCGACAGGTTTGCTCTCTTTTCGAAAGCTCTTCAAAATAACACCGCCATGCCTGTAACAATTTGAAAAACATAAAGGCAAAATATCCCAATACCGATTGCAAGATGAGGTGTTCTCCATGATGATTCCAATCCCTTAATTTTTCTGGAAACTCCATATTGACCTGCAAGAAAAAGCACAACCAGCGTTCCAACAGTCAAATGAAACGGGTATTCCAATATCTGTCCTTTATCGATGGAAACAAGGATCAGACCAAAACAGTATCCCAGCATACCCGTAAAAACCAGAATAGGACCGAGTTTTCTGTGTCTTTTGATGGCTGCAAACTGCGATTGGCCCGTTTTTCTTCCCTTTCTGATTTTAAACCCTATCCATGCCTGATACAAAAGAACAATAAATACAAAGACGTTGAATAATCCATGGGCAACTTTAGACATATCGATAAACAGATTAAAATTCATATAAGAAAGCTAGTGCATAAAAAGATAAACGTCAATACGGTTTATAGTCACAAGTCTTTAGTATCCGGTCGCACTGATTAGATCGCGGTTTGTCAAAATCATTGACGCAACAAAACAGATGACCTGACATTACATGAAGTTCCCGGGGAGTTGACCTTACAGATCTCTTAAAGTGGCTTCGGTATCACAACGTTGGAACGCTTCGATTAGGCAACAGAGAATGATGTATATATCCTGAGTTTATGTATACCCCCCTGCAATGTAATTGCTTAACTGTTCGATGAGGGTATCCTGTTCGGAAATAATTGATTTTACAACATCGCCTATAGAAACAATGCCTATAAACTTGTCATTGTCAAAAACCGGTATATGCCTGATACGCTTCCCGGTAATGAGCACCATGCATTCATCGACTCTGGTTTCCGGCGTAACCCTGAACATATGGTCAACAGGGGTCATGATTTCTTTCACCAATGTGTCTCGGGAGGCCTTTCCCATGAGAATTATTTTCCGCGCATAGTCCCTCTCGGAAACAATTCCTGCCACTTTTCCCTTTTCATCAATAACCATTAAAGCTCCTATTTCTTTCTCTCCCATAAGCGCCAGAGCCTCAAGTACGGTCGCATCTGGTAAAATGGACCAGACTTCCTTCTGTTTCTTGTATTTAAGAATGTCTCTCGCCGTTTTCATAACACATCTGCCTCCTTTCGGTTTTCTGATCTTTAAGTATGTTTCCAAACTTTCAGGATGTTCTTATCGCACGGCCCTCCAACTCAACTTTCTCGAAGGATGTTTCTTATCTCAGGGCCTTTATGACTACGCGCCAATTTTCGTAGTACCTCCTTGGCGTGCTACAAATCCCTGAGTCTGCAAACCTGTTGCCGAGGGTGTTCCGGCGACCTGAGCAAGATAGGTTCCGTCAAGGTCCTTGATGTGATTGCCAACATTATCGAAATAGTTGAAGTGTATTTGCTCTTCATCGATAATCAACTCAAGAAGTTTTGCGCTGGTGCTGTCACCATTTTCTCTACACGCGAGGAGAAATTCATTATAGGTGGCAATCGTGTTGTCCTCAAGGTCCTCGTCAAAAGGAAAGATGGCCTCCACGCCCTGACCTTTAATCACCTTGGCTGCAGCATCTGTCGTTGGTTGCCCGCCCAGTTCTTCAATCCGGTCCGCAAACATCTCAGCGTGGCGCATTTCGTCGATAGCGATGAGTTTAACCTTTGCAGCCATATCACCATAATCCCAATTATCCAGGTTATAGTGCTGATTCATGTACTGGTGTATAGCATGTAATTCCATAGCGCGTGCCTTGTTCAGCACCTCGATTACCATTTCTTTCCGTTTGTCTTTAGCAATGTGAGCCATAAAGCACCTCCCTTTTCTCGAATATTGCTCCTCGGTTTTCTATCTCCACAATCTATTCACCGCCTGCGTTGAATGCAAGGGATGTTTGTTGTCGGCCAAGTAGAAGAAAACGGGTTGCCGCTAGTAACACTACATATCCCCAATAAGAATCGAAATTAGTGGTCCTATGGAACAGGCAATTGGATAGTTTTCTTGTCATTAGGAGACCTTCGCAATTCACTCAGCAGTTCGAGCTGTACTTCCTGAATTTCTACTAAACGTTCCCATTGATGAGACAGAAGATGGTCGAGTTTCTGATGCAATTGTCGAATTTCGAGTTCTGCCTTTAAATTGACCTGATAGTCGTGGGTCGCCCTAGCACGGTCTTTTGCCTCCTGCCGGTTTTGACTCATCATGATAATTGGGGCCTGTATCGCGGCCAGACAGGACAGAATAAGATTCAAAAGAATATAAGGATACGGATCAAATGGTTTGGACAACAGCGCCATCGAATTAACGGCGATCCAGACCATTAAAATACACCAGAAAAAAATAATGAAAGTCCAACTTCCGCCGAACTGTGCTATCCGGTCCGAAAGACGCTGCCCGTATGTCAGATGCGATTCAAACTCCTGATCGACATGTGTGGAGAGAATTTCGTTTCGCGAAATGCTCTCAAGCACCTCTTTATCCAGGTCCGAAAGTTCACCCTTTTCGGCCTCAATCAGTGAACGTACGTACTCGTACCGAAAGCTATTGAGATCATCAACACATATGAAGCCGTCTTCAGACCAGTCAGGATGGGACTGTTTGGCTATATCCACTATCACTTTTCTAACCAGACGTGCTGATACGAGTTCTACTGCGGGGTGCCTTTTGCCGCAGATTTGACAGAGCCGGTCCTTTAACTGCGGTATTTTCGTCATAACAAAGTCTCCTAAGAAAAGTAGGATATCATCCGACAACTCCCAATCATTGTTTGGATTTGGTGAGTTGTCCGGTGGTTTTTCGGCGCCTGAACCAATGGACAAACCAGACAAGCATCCCCATTGCGGCGAACGCCGCAAACAGCCGGGACTCATAACGGTTGATGTCGCCGATTATCAACTCAAAAGCATTTCCGAACAGGTATCCTAACGCTCCGATTGCAACAGCCCATGAAAATGCACCAATGATGTTTAAAATAAGAAAATGAATCGGCGGGATACGACTTGCTCCGAGAAGAAAAGGAGTAACAGTGCGCAGGCCATAGAGAAATCGAAACCCTAAAATAAGGAGTAACTGGTGTTTGTGCAGCAGATCAAATACCCGTTCAGACTTCAATTTCCAATAGGGCCTTTTCTCCAAAAACCCTGTACCCTTGGTACGACCGATATAGAAATAGAGTTGATCACCGAACAGCGTTCCCAGGAAACCACAGATCACGACCCATGGCAGTTCAAGATATCCGTGGTGCGTTGCGAAGCCTCCCAGGACAAGCACCGTTTCACCTTCAAAGAAGGTGCCAATTGCTATGGCAGCGTATCCATATGTTGAGACTATTTCTTCAAGGGGCATTTTTCCCCACATAACCGTGCAATAAACAGATCAAAGGCCAGTCTTCCCATGTTATCATCATTAGAGATAATGCAAGATATTTTATCATCTTCGGGATCTCCACATCATTACCCCATAGCTCATGTTTTTTATGTACCATTTTGCAGTTTGAGATCGTTCATACTCGGTATAATCACCTCTGCCACAAGATTTGGTTAGCTTCGAGGGGAACTGCTGCTCCTGGATGGAAAGGTATTGCCCGTGCCGTAAAATCGGATATCGGACGCGTTGTTTCTATCTCAGTGGTATAAACGTAGCCATTCTCGGTACCAACCAGTTTTCTGCCATGCAGCATCTCTGACCGAAGGGCCGCATCACCGTTGACCCCATCGGCATAGAGCTCTATCCTGACAGAATCAGGGTCAATGCCATTAAAATAAACCTGTATTTCAAATACGTGCCTCTCTCCAGTAGTTTCGACCCTTAGTTCACCAAAACGCAGGTGGGTCCATTTTTGCTTCAGGTCATGCTGCCAATTTACCAGATTCTCACCCATCGCTCCTTTACCGGCAGCACGGGTCAGGTAACTTTCTGCGGCAGGAAGGTAATATTTTTCCGTATATTCACGGACAGTACGATTGGCAGAAAAGCGGGGTGTTAGCCTGGCCATACTCTCTCGTATGCGCCTCACCCAGGCGGTAGGGATACCGCTTTGATCACGATCATAAAACTCTGGAATCACTTCCTGTTCTAGTTGCGTGTAGAGCGTATCGGCCTCTGCAGCATCCCAAGCCGGGTCGTTGCCATGTTCCCTGCTATCTCCAAGAGCCCACCCTACTTCAGGGGTATAGGCCTCGTCCCACCAGCCGTCAAGCTCGGAAAGATTGATGCCCCCATTGACCAGCACTTTCATGCCGCTCGTCCCGCAGGCCTCCCATGGTCGTCGAGGCGTGTTGATCCAGACATCAACTCCCTGGACCATTTGTCCTGTTATAAACATATCATAGTCGCTCAGGAAAACTACGTGTTTGCGTGCCTCTGTTCTTCTGGCAAAACGTGTCCATTCCTGAATCAGGGCTTGTCCCTCATGATCGGCTGGGTGTGCTTTGCCGGCAATTATGAGTTGTACGGGACATTTAGAGTCCGTGAGAATGCGAAGGAGCCTCTCAGGATCGTGTAGAAGCAGGTTCGGTCTTTTATACGGGGCAAATCGGCGCGCAAACCCCAGTGTCAATGTGTTGAAATCAAAAATATCCAGTACATCTTTGACTTCCTCCGCTGATGAGCCTGATGTTTCTAATTGCAAAGAAAGCCGTTGACGGACAAATTCAACCAGTGTCTGTCGAGCAGAAGCGCGGCACTCCCAAAGTCTTGATTCGGCAACAGCACGCATATCCTCTTCCAGGGTTTCGAGCGCTCCAATCCACCGCCGTTTTCCGCAGGCATCTGTCCATAGCGCATCGGATTCTTCCGAATCCCAGCTCGACATATGGACCCCGTTGGTAATATGGCCAACCGGTACTTCCTCCTCGGGCAAGCGCGGAAACAAAGGTTGAAAGATACGCCGGCTTACCTTCCCGTGCAGGCGACTCACGCCATTGACTGCCCCGCTCCCTCGCAAAGCCAGATAAGCCATATTGAAGGGTTCCGAGGGATCATCAGGATTTCGGCGGCCAAGGGCAAGCAAATCATAAAGTGAAATACCAAGCATGTTCTGAGCGTACCAGCCAAGATATTGTTTGATAAGCGCAGGAGAAAAACGATCAAAACCGGCATCTACTGGTGTATGTGTAGTAAAAAGGTTACCTGCCCTGGTACAGGCGAGAGCAATTTCAAAGGGCTGACCTGTCTTTTCCATAAATTTGCGTGCCCGTTCTAACACGGCGAAGGCCGCGTGGCCCTCATTCAGATGGCAGACTTCGGGATGAATTCCGAGCGCATTGAGCAGGCGCCACCCACCTATTCCAAGTACAAGTTCCTGATTGAGACGTAACTCGGCCCCGCCCCCGTAAAGCTCACTCGTGATACCGCGGCGGGCCGGGAAATTGGCCGAGTCGTTGCTGTCGAGCAGAAACAATTTCACTCTCCCGATCTGCACCTCCCAAGTGCGCAACCAGACCGAGTAACCTGGTAATTTAATCTCCAGACGTAGCCACTCCCCGTTCGATTCACGCAAAGGCTTGATAGGTAGTTGACAGGGGTCGTTGTATGGAAACAAAGCTTGTTGCGCGCCGTCCTTGTCAATAATCTGCCGGAAATAGCCTTGCTGATAAAGTAACCCGACACCCACTACCGGTATCCCAAGATCATTGGCGGTCTTGAGCTGATCTCCTGCCACATTACCTAACCCTCCGGAATAGATCGGGAGCGCTTCGCTTAACATAAACTCCATACTAAAATAAGCTACACAGGTCAGAGGAGCTTGAGGATGATAACGCTGATACCATGTTGCTGATTCTGCGTCTTCCCGCCTTGCCCGCAAGAGGCCATCCACTTTCTTTCGGAAAACCGGATCGGCTAAAGCACGGCCAAGTTGATCTCTTGAAATGGTTTGCAGGACAACCCAGGGGTTGTAGGTGAGTTTCCAGAGTGCAGGGTCTAACTGATTCCACACTTCGTCGGCCGAATGATTCCAATACCAGTATAAATCAAGAGCCAGCTCTGCAAGGGAATCAAAACCGTCTACCTCATTATTGAAGACAGTGTGCATTGAGTCATCTCCCTTCCGCATCTCGCCTGTTATACCTTATAATCCCTGACCCGCTTATCTGGCAAAACCATCACGGCAGTAGTAGCCGGTGGGCTCATTTGAAACAAGACCATACTGGCTAAACACACTACAGGTAGGACACATACAGGGCTGTTTTGGATCAAGGTCTGTGCAGGTTGCGGTACCTGATGAACAGTATTGTCCAGGTATATCTTCCCGATCAAGAGGACTTTTAGATAGAGCCTGACCAATAGTGATAAGCTTGTCACTGACACATTTGCTCTTCGACTGCACGGGGCACTTGGGGCACATGCACATGCCGACATTCGTTGCACTGAAAGGAACTTTGGTACTACCGGGTTTGTTCATTTTGTTTTTACCTCCACGTATTTTATTTCACTGTCAAAAATCTGAACTTTTTGAATAAACATATCTGTTTTCACATAACTTCATGTTCGCAATAAGCTGATGCACATCAAAGTAGACACGAGGGGAATCATATCATGCCGCTTCTCATCTTCTATAGTGGACCTCTCTTGCAATCTTCGTTTTATTATCTGCCTCTTATTTAATGAGCAGGACTTCGCACTTTGCTCCTTTAAGAACTCTCGAGCTGACACTGCCAAGAAAATATTTTGCGATGGCTGATTTACCATGAGAGGCGATGACAATGAGGTCAACTTTATTCAGATCGCTAAATTTCAGGATTTCCTCATATGGAATTCCCTGACGAACCTCGGTTGAAATCTTAAAATCGTTCGGAAGTGAAAATTTCGCGACCTCTTTTTGAAGACGATCTTGTGCGCCCGTGAGCATCGATTTTTCAAGCTTTTTTACCTCGTCTTTTTTGAGGCAATAATCTATGCTACAGGTCTGGATGTCCGGATCGACGGTATGGAACAGTACAAGCTCTGCCCCGTTCTGCTTCGCAATATCAATCGCTCTTTCAAGGGCTTTTACGGAATAATCCGAAAAATCAGTGGGTACCAGAATTTTTGTTGGTTTGAACATACAACACCTCCTTGGATTTTGTGAACATCCAACTGTATTATTTAACTCCGAACTTTTCCATCAGACCCTGGACTCCATCAAGCTTGGACTCGATCTTCGTAAGCTCTTTGCGGTACTTGCCCGGGTCGACATGTATCAAATTCCCACATTCGCAGATGAATTTGTCATGATCCATTATCCATCTGACATTCTTCTTTGTTTTTCCGCCGCAGTTCCCGCACTCAAGCTCGATCTGGGTATCATCAATAATATCGGTCATATACACCTCTAAGTAAGATAGTTAAAACGCAATATTTAAGACGTCATGCTGTTTCTCTGTAGCCATATGCATCCATAAGGTATTTTCCCTTCAGTTTGCGTGCGCCAACTGCTGTTTTTTTCTCTGATGAATATCCACTTTGGGCACATATGTTGATGTTACTATTGCTGACGCCGCTTCCGGATCCAGATCAAAAACCATTCTATTAATAAGATTTGTCGCGGCCATGAGGATCATCCTTGGTGTGTCGACGTTGAACTTGACTCCTGTTACGAGATACCCAGGTTCGTTCTTCACACACAGTAAAATCTCATTATCGATGAAGGTAACGCAACCTTCTCGACCCATTAACATCTTCTCCGCAATCTCCTCTACCTGCCTTGCAATTTCTTTGATTCCCATGTCTTTCATTGTTTTTAACACCTCCTTTTAATGGCTAGCCTTTCTGTGGCTATAAGCATAGTGGCATCGACACTGGTGATAAAAAGATTAAACAGTGACGCAGTTCCCCATAATAAGCGTCATTTGATCGCCTTCCCGGAGAACTGCGGCCGTTGATAACACATCGGTTACTCGATCTTAACCTTCACTTCTTTCTTTTTTGCTTCTTCAGTTTTAGGTATCCTTATTTCGAGGACGCCATCGCTCATCTTACTTTTCGCTTTGTCGGGTTGTACTTCCGACGGCAAACTGAATGTGCGACAAAAAGAGCCATAGGAACTCTCATAGCGATAATAGTCTTTCTTCTTTACTTCTTCTTCTTTCTTCTTTTCACCGGATATCGTAATAGTATCATCAGTGAGAGTAATATCGATATCCTCTTTTTTGACGCCCGGCAGTTCCGCCTTGACAACAATATCACCCTTTTCTTCCAGGATATCCACGGAGGGAACAATTTCTTCGGCCTCGGAAAAACGCATCATGGGGTGGCGGAAGAGAGAAAGCGGCCTCCGAAAGGCATCATCAAACCATTTCTCCATATCCTGAAATACAACCATCGGCCCATTTGCTTCTTTTTTTACCAGTTCCTTTGCTTCTTTGCTCGCCATAATACACCTCCTGCATATTAGTTATTGTATCGGTGACTAATTCACCTTACATGCCCCTCCCTAAACGATGAGAATGCAATTCTCTGTGCCAAAACCATTAGAACGTCGTAGCAGATTTACAGGATCATCACACCACTCTCCATCGACAACAAAACGATACTCATATTCTCCAAGCTCAAAGGACAGTGTGCAAGTCCACATCCCGTCTCCATCACATTCCAATGAGTTGGCCATGGGATCCCACTCGTTAAAGTATCCAACGAGGGATACCTGTTCCGCCTGAGGCGCCTCAAATTTAAATGTTTTTTCAATCATTGACGCAGTTTTGGGTAACCTCTTTGCCTTTTCCATGAGAGCGTTTGTTCCACCTGACTTCGCTTTTGCTGTTCGTGCCGGCTTATCGCTACTTTTCAGATCTTTCCCGGTTGCCTTTTTCGCTGGGTTTTTCTTTACCATATCTATCTCCTTCCTAATTAGTATTTACTCAGCACTCGCTCATTAACGTTTTCCCTGACGGTCATCTTTGCTTAATTTTGCTTTCTCCTGAACTCGACAATCCTGGTTATCAGTCCCAACGGCATCGGCTCATCGAGTGGAAATTGTACCGAGCCCTTTGCGTATTGATATGCAGACAGCTCGTCCTTGAATTTCTGGACTCCGGACGGTGTTGGATAGAACCCAATATGGTTCTTGAACGCTCCAAAGTGGACCAGATTTCCGTTTAGGACAAACGTTGGGACGTGGTACTTGATCGCTTCGTCTGCGTCAGTTGCTGCTTTATTGATTGTAGCTCGTATCTGTCTCAAAATCTCTTGTATATCATGCGGGAAACCGGCTATATATTCATCGATGTTCATAGGCGACGTTTTTACAGATCTCATTAATTATTCTCCATTCTTTTCTGCCCTGTTTAGCTCCATAACAAGGGGTGCTTTTTCAAGGGGACCCCATGTCGCGGGCTTCTCGTTTCTACCAAATCGTTTACACCAATACTTCACCGCTATGACTCTGCGCCAACAAGGCAGCCAAAATCCTGCGATGAATACAAGACCTACTTCAAGAAACATGCCACGCCCCGCATTAAGAAACCAAATGCCAATATATATAAAAAGCACAATATGTTACATAATGTGGCCACACAAAATAACAATCTGAAAATGTATTAATATCACTGAAAGAACATCCGCGGAACAATACATTGTCTTTTTTGACAAGACTATTTTTCATCTGTCAAGGCACTTCTGGATTGGGATACATATCCTCTGTGACTATGCTCGCCAGTTCTGTATGTGCCGGCAAAGCACCGGTATTTTTTCTTATATATCAATTACTTTTCTGTCTACCGATCTTTTTTCGACAATTGTGATTAGTCCATAATAATATGCTGAGGATTAACTGGCATGATTATTGCTTATTAAGCTATAAGTTGTATTGACAAAGGAGGACATATGAAGCCGGTATCGAAACAGAAAATAGCAAGGATAACAGGACTTAAACAGTCCAGCTTCATGAAACAAGTAATACGTCAGTGTTTCTATCTACTTCAGAAAAGTCTGGACAGGTATGGATATCTTAAAAAATCAAGAGCGCCCGATATACTTGTCAACGCAGAAAAGGTCCTGATCCGCCGCCATTTACTGTTTTTGTTCAATCTTCGTACTGAGCTGACACAATAATATCAGGACTTGCAGTATCAACATAATTCTCACGCACCATGGATAGCATTGCAGAACTTATAAATGGCATTTGTACTAGTGGCCATTTCTCATGTATTGAAATAAATATTCAGGAGGTACGCCAATGAAAAGAACGTATAGCGTTATACTTACGTTTTTAATCATACTCCTGTCTTTTATCTCAATCGGCATTGTAGTGGCGCAGAAATCGGAAGTCTCACAGGCCCCAAACGGTATAAAACTGCCCGCCGGTTACAAGAACTGGCGTCTCATCTCATCAACTCATCGGACTGACAATAACACTCTGCGGGTAATCCTCGGAAACGATATAGCAGTTCAGGCGGCAAGAAGCGGCTACACCATTCCTTGGCCTGATGGGTCATTTATTGCTAAACTTGTTTGGAAAGATGTTACACATGAACAATGGCCGGATGCGACCATTCCGGGAACCTTTGTTCATGCGGAATTCATGATTAAGGATGCGAAGAAATATTCTGTTACGGGGGGATGGGGATTCGCACGCTGGCTTGGTATGGAGCAAAAACCTTACGGCAAAGATGCGGGTTTTGTGCAGGAATGTTACAGCTGCCATGTACCTATGAAACATAATGACTATGTGTTTACGCATCCTGCGATAACTCCATAATTGCACCATCGCTGAGGTTTTCTGGGAAGTTCGATTTCTGCGTTATTAATTAAAGCAATACGTTACATAATAGCAAAACTTTGCTTTTTCTTAAATTCCTGATAGCTCTATTTCAGCCGACCTTCAACCACCTTCCAGTCAATGTTTTTGAAGAAGGCTTCGATATAATCAGCCCGTTTTAAACCATAGTCGATCATAAAAGCATGTTCAAAAACATCCATGATAAGCAGAGGATTACACCCAGCAGGATGTGAGACATCGTGTTCGTTTATCCAGAAATTGATCAGTTTTCTGCTTGATAAGTCCTCATAAAGAACTGCCCATCCAATCCCGCGCATAGCGCCTGTTGCCTTAAAGTCCTTTTCCCAGTTTTCGTAGGTGCCGAAATTATCTGCGATTTTCTTTGCCAATCTACCCGTTTTGTCAAGCCCTGTCTTGCCGCCGAGATTTTCAAAATAGTATTCATGAAGCCTCATGCCGTTGAACTCCCAGCCGAGCCTCCTTTTCAGTTCCGCGTATTCCGCTGTTGCCGTTTTACCCTCTTTTAGGGCTGTTTCCAGGCTATCGAGGGATTTATTTGTGTTTGTCACATAACCCTGATAGAGAGTAAAATGATTTTTGAGGAGTGTTTCACTGAATCCTTCCATGCCGATCAATTTTTCATAATTTTTTGCAGTGTATTTCATACTCATATCTCCTTTTTTTCCATTAGATTGTTGCTTCGTATTATCCGTTGTTATCTTTGCCTCCTGCGCACTGGCGAGAGACGAAAAGAAGACAATCAATACGAAAAATGACAAAAGGACGAAAAAGAAAAAGAGACGGCCCCTGAAGACACACGAATAAAACGGTAAACTCACGGATAAAAAAATAGAATTAACTGAGCGAATAGTTTTCATATATCGAGTATGAGCACGGGTCATGCATATGTCAAGGGACGGGCCGGCAGATATGTCAGGAATACCTTAAACCTGAATGTCTTATCCGAATCTATGGCTCACACCGTATCCGCCGGTAGGAAAACGCCATTCGATGTTAAGATGGGGGCAACCGATGCGGCATGAACCGCATTCAAGACATCCTTCGTAGGCCACGCTGATGTGATCTTTTTCCAGTTTGTAGACATTGGCTGGGCAAAAATACAGGCATGGCTGATCTTCGCATTTTTCCATGCACATTGCCTTGTCAATAATCCGGATATGAGGATTCTCATCAACATGAAAACGATCCAGAAATAGTTTTTCTTCAACTTTAGCGGTCATTTTACACTCCTCAATCCATCCCAGAGAATACGGGCTATCTTCAATAGGGAAATCTCTTTCCTTATTCTCTTCCAGATATTTTTTTGTTTCTGCTTTTTCGATGTTCCATCCACAGTAAGCATCTCCCGCGCGGACATGCCGGCGAGCTCCGGGAACACACTGAACAGCTCGTGGTGCTTAAGACGAAATCCATTAAAGCCACGATATTTTTTCAGGTCTGCCATAATATAGGAGTCTCTCAACCTGGCCATATATCCCGCAAGGCTCTCGCCCGTGAAATCACCTTTACCGAAGGCTTCGATAATGGTCTCCGCGGCAAACCGGCCTGATGTCATAGCCATGTTGGAACCTTCACGATGAAGTGCGTTGAACAGCGACGCTGAATCACCGGCAATGAGGAATCCTTCACCGGCGAGACGAGGAATTGTGTCGTAACCTCCCTCGGCAATCCAGTGCGCCATATATTCCTTGGGGCGGCCATTTTTGATGAGTGGAACTACCATAGGGTGTGATTTGAATTCCTCCAGCATATCATACGGTTTGACTTTGTATTTCATAAAGTCAGAGAGATTGGCACCAATACATATCGAGAGAGAATGCCTGTTGGTGTAAATAACCGCGATGCCATCCATGCCTGCGGTAATTTCACCCACAATTTCCGTTGTCACACCCTGCCCGGCTTCCACGCCAAAGCGCTCATTAATCATTTCTTCGGGGAGTTCAATGACATCTTTCACCGCAAGAGCAACAGCATCAGGTTTTGGTTCCGGGCGAAAGCCTGTCTTTGCGGCCAGGGCAGAATTGATACCATCGGCGAGAAGCACAATCCTTGCGCGGACATCACCATCAGGTCGGTCTGTCTTGACCCCGCTAACACGATTGCTGCCGTTTCTTAAGAGATCAGTAACGACTGTATTGGAAATTAACAGCGCTCCCTGCGCCACAGCCTGCTCAGCAAACCAGCGATCAAATCTGGCCCTCCCCACGGTAAAGGCATTGAGAGGAGTCCTATCATAAAACACTCTGTCCCGATAGGCAACACTGTAACCTCCCTGTTTTGAAAGATACCACAGCCTCGATTCAACAATATTGCGTTCAACGGGACAATTCCTGTCCATAAAATCAGGAATGATTCGCGCGAGATCATGGCCGTAAAGCACACCACCTGAGATGTTCTTGGCGCCCGGATATTCTCCACGTTCAAATATTATTGTCTTGATCCCTTTCTTCGCCAGTATGTATGCCGCTGAGATACCGGCCGGCCCTGCGCCCACAATTGCTACATCAAAGTCTTCATCCATAGTCTTTACCCTTCTAAGCCTCTTTCATCCTTTTTCGCAACTCGCTGATTAATATTGGCACCACTTTTTTGTAGTCGCCCACAATACCGGTAGTAGCAACATTGAAAATCGGGGCATGAGGATCGGAATTGACAGCGACGATCTTTTCGGATCCCTGCATTCCGACAAGATGCTGAACAGCCCCCGATACCCCGATTGCGAGATAAAGATCCGGTGCTACGGTTTTCCCTGTTTGACCAACCTGGCGCTCGTAAGGCATCGAACCGGCTTCCACAAGAGGTCTGGAACAGGCTACAACACCTCCAGTCAGACTCGCAAGCTCCTGAAGCATAACCATCGCTTCAGCATCGCAGGCCCCTTTCCCGGCCACAACGAGGACGGGAGAGTGCGTGATATCAGCAGAGCCACGGTCAGTGGCATCTCTGACGAAATCAATAACTTCAGGAAGATTGCCATGGGGCGGTTCATACGGATAGTGATATATCTTTCCCGTTCTTGCCGGATCCTTCAGATGAAACTTGAAGACCCCTGGCCGGACCGTACTCATTTGAGGGCGATGGTGTTCACAAAAAATTGTTGCCATGATGTTGCCGCCGAAGGTCGGCCTCGTCATAAGGAGTATTTTTTTTTCGGTATCTATATCAAGCCCCGTGCAATCAGCAGTGAGACCTGTTTCAAGATGTGTCGCTGTGATGCTTGCCAGATCACGCCCCATTGGAGTCGCGCCGATAAGCAGGATTTCCGGTTTTATTATATTGCAAAGATCGGCAAGAGCCTTTCCGTAAGGTTTTGAAAAATAGGTCTTGAGGAGTGGATCTTCCATAATATAAACTTCATCACATCCACAGGCAATTGCTTCCCGTGCGATATCATCAACCTCTTGACCAAGCAAAAATCCGAGCACTGTCGTATTCAGTTTTTGAGCCAATTCCCGCGCTTTTCCGGCCAATTCCCACGAAACTGTTGCTCCCTTTCCCCTGAAAACCTCAATAAAAATAGCCACACCATGGTGATCAACCGAGGCGTCTTCAAGTGCTGTTTTTGTTCTTTTCATCGTTACTTTACGCCGTATTTTTTCGAATCGGACGGCATTGACAGGACAAACATCAAAGCATTTTCCGCAGCCGATACAGACTTCAGGATCTATAAGGGCGACTCCTCCTGACATTTCAATGGCACCGACAGGACATTCCGCCACGCAGATCTGACATCCGATACATTTGTCAGAAATGATCTCGGCCGTTTCAATTCCTTTAGAATTTTTTGACATAATACTTAGCTCTCCCGATGCTTAATAAACTTTGAAGAGAAAGATTCGTCGGCAAGGAGAACATTGAGGCATTTCTCGACTGCCTGTTCAGGATCATTCTCCGCATCAAACAAAGGTCCGCCCTCTTTTGCGGGGGGTGAAAATATTTTTCTCACCCAGGTGGGAGAACCTTTCAAACCAAGCTTTTGTGGATCACCGTGAATCATATCGGCATTCCATAAGATAATGTTGGCCCGGAGAGAATAGATAAGCCGTGGTAGCGCCGCCCTCCTCGGTTTCGCGAGCTCCAGTTCAACGGTTAACACGGCAGGGAGCGACCCCCGTATGATTTCGAAACCGCCTTCAATTTTCCTTCTCACAGTAATAAGGCGGTCGTTTATGTCGATCTGTTTTATCTCCGTCACATAAGTAAACTGGGTATATCCAAGGCGTGTGGCAACACCAGGCCCCACCTGAGCAGTGTCGCCATCAATAGCCTGCTTTCCACAAATGACAAGGTCAATAGGGGTTTGTTGGCCTATTTTTCGAATTGCTTTCATGAGGGTATAGCCGGTAGCAAGTGTATCCGCGCCGGCAAAAAGCCTGTCAGACAGAAGAATAGCATCGTCAGCGCCAAGGCTTATAGCTTCTCGCAACACTTCAACAGCCTGCGGCGGCCCCATACTGATAGCGGTAACCCTCCCGCCATGTCTATCTTTCACGGAAAGGGCGGCTTCCAGGGCCACCATGTCGAATGGGTTGGCAATAGATTCCACTCCCGCCCGGATGAGCGTGTTCGTTTCCGGATCGATTTTTACTTCAGCGGTATTTGGGACTTGTTTTATGCAACAGATAATATTCATCAAACTCCTCTGCGGTCCAAGACTCAATTATCTTTGTCGAGTTGATTAATGGCTTCCTTGAGAACAATCGCGGATGCAAAAAGTTGAGTTTGCTCATTTTCCGGAAGATCGCTCTCAACAATCCTGACAATACCTTCTTCAGAAACAATACAGGGTACGCTCAGACATACATCATGAATACCAAACTCACCATCAAGCGAAGTTGAAACAGAGAAGATGCTGCGTTGTCCTCGCAATACCGCCGCCGTAATTCTGACAAGCGTGAGGCCGATGGCAAATGACGTAGCGCCCTTATAATCGATGATATGGTATGCTGATTCCCGGACTTTTTGTTCAATGCGTGTGCGCTCTCCCGCCCAATCAATACACCGGCCGCAGACAGGACAATACGAATTAATCTGCATTCCTGCTATATTTGACATTGACCATGCCGCGAATTCGGTGTCTCCATGTTCTCCCAGTATATAACCATGTACATTGTGAACATCAACACCACAATACACACTCAGCATATGCCGCAGACGAGCGCTGTCCAGAACCGTACCTGATCCAAATATGCGTTCCCTGTTCCAGCCTGTCAGTTTTTGGGCAACATAGGTCATTACATCAACAGGATTCGTAACAACCAACATCACGGCTTTCGAGTTCTGCTTAAGGATATCAGAAACTACCGCGCGAACAACCGCCACGTTTTTCTCAAGCAGGTGAAGTCGTGTTTCGCCGGACTGCTGGGTTGCGCCAGCCGTGAGTACGATCAACTGCGCGTCAGCATAGTCTGATGGATCTCCCGCGTGAATAGTGACCGTGGGAAAAAACGGCTGGCCGTGGGCCAGATCAAGAACCTGGCCTTGAACCAAATTTTCGTTTTTGTCGATGAGGGCAATCTCGTCAGCCAGGCCGCTTTGAGCAAGAGTGTAGGCGAACGTAGAGCCAACGGCCCCTGCGCCCACTATAACAACTTTCCTTTGACTCCCGTATACGGCGCACATTTAGCTTTAATGTTTATGATGTTCTTCCATCATAGTTTCCATAGAAGCAGCATGATGATGTTCCGCCTGAGACATAGAATCAAGATGTAATCTTTCCGCATAGTGGGTAAATTGAACGTACGCTTCTACAAATTCACGCCCGGCCGCTACACTATCGTCAGCGTGTTTTTTTGCCTCTTTTGCTTTACTAAAACGCTCGTTTATCCCTTTTGAAACTGCTTCAGTAATCAATTTTATGAGCCTCTCTGCCGATCCGCTTTCCAATGCCTTATCGGCCTCAGCCACAGCAGGTTCAACAACGCCAGCCGGTTTAAGACCGGTATACGGCTCTCCTTCTCCGGCACGATGTAACCTGACGAGCGTTTCAAGAAAATACATGTCTGCGAGTTCCTGAGCGTCTCTGCTCTTTTCTCTGACAGATAGCGTTTTCTTGAAGAGGTCTTTTATCTCCTCTTCGTTTTCCTTTTTTACCCACTTCAATACAGGCGTGACATCTCCTTTTTCTAAAGCTGCCCGAGCAGTTTTGACCACAGGACCATCAAGCGTATCACAGTGAGCAAAAACAAATGGTAAGAAGAAAGGTACATAATTGCTGTCAACAAAGAGCAACGTTCCTATACAAACCAGCAGTACTAATAATGTTTTTTTCATAACAGTTATCTCCTTTGGGATGCTTGCGTTTCTTTTTTTACGAAAAACATATTTCTTAGTTCTGAGACACAAAATGTATTTCACTGAATATTTCATTTCGCTTCAAGCTCCTTAACCATAGCCCTGTATTTTTCATGAATCATCTTTCTGTCAAATTCCCAAAACTCGTTGAGCATCGCCTGCTCTTCCATATCAGTGAAGTATCTCCTGGAAGCAGGGAAGAATTTTTTGTCCTCTATTTCAATATGTTTTGGATAGAACTCAACGAGTGTTTTCAGATGGGCCGTAATTTCTGCAAGTGCCCCCCTGTTACCTCCACGGTAACGCGAATTGGTTTCAATCAGTGCTTTCGTGGTGTTGCGGGCAAAGATGTGGTCATCAATCAGTTTATCCATAGTTTGCCGGTCCTCGTCGGTCAGTGGTTTCTTCTTGAGTTCCCTGAACAAAATATCTTCTTCCTTCCCATGATGGGTACGATCGGTATATGCTCGAACAAAATCAACAGCCATATCCACAAAATACGGATCAATAACCTGCGTTTGTTCAACATGTTCAAGCCTTTGCCTGATCACATCAAGCATCTGTTCTATCAGGCGATGCTCTATCATGAGTGGTCCTCGTGCCTGCATATGTCAACTCCTTTTCTTATTCATCTGATACGCTCGACTCAAATCATCCCGACAAATCCATCACACACCCGCTGTTTAATCTTCATTTCCGAGTGTTCAAAAGGTATTCCCGCAGTGCCTCAGCATTGTTATGTACTTCATCTTTAGCCGCATAGAGAAGTGTTACCATGCCTTTTGTGGCAAGGGACCGAAGGCGCTCAATCCCGTTTTGCACTGCCGGCGTTTTTAGTTCTTTAAAATAACGACGTTTGAACTCTTTCCACTGTGCCGGATCATGGGCAAACCAGTGTCTGAGATCTGTTGAAGGCGCCACTTCTTTTTGCCACTCTTTCACCCCGGCATGATCCTTTGAGATACCGCGCGGCCAGAGCCGATCAACTAAAATCCGATATCCATCCCCTGGAACAGGCGGGTCATATATACGTTTGGTCTGTACCGTCACAACCTAAATACTTTCAAGATGCGTGCCAGTGACCGGGAGAAAATTGAAGGCGAATATATTTTATGATATTGGTTAGTTACAGGTTACAGTTCAATTATTGAGCACAAAATAATTTTTTAAATCTTCTCGAATAAGACTTTCTGCTGCTTAACAAAGCAAAATGTCTCTTCGGACAAGACATATGTCCTCTCAAAAATATCATCAGAGACTACTTTGTGATATTATATTTTTTCAGAAGTGCGTATAAACGGGGCCTTGAAAGGCCTGATATGCGGCAGGATTCTTTGATATTACCTGCCGTAATCTTCATAAGATTTTCCAGATATTCTTTCTCTGCCTCTGCAATAGCCTTTTCACGGTAATCCCCCAAAGGATTGAGTGATTTTTCAGATGGTAAGAATTCATGTTTATCGATATCCGACGCCTCGCTTCTTGCAAACTCCATTTTTTTTAATCCGATACGGATATCAACAGGAAGATGCTTTACGTGAAGCGTTGGTTCATTAAAGGCTTCTGAAATGGCCATTTCCATTGTGCTGATCAATTCCCGGATGTTACCCGGCCACGAATAGGCCATAAGACTATCAAAAAATTCAGGAGAAAACCCTTTTATCGCTATTCGATATCGTTCGCAGAGCTTTGTACTATAATATACCGCCAGCTCTTTTATATCCTCTGAGTGTTCTCTTAAAGGCAGCAGATCTATACTGAATGTTTTAACACGAAAGAGAAGGTCTTCCCGGAATTGGTTCTCCCCGACCATTTTTCGTAAATCTCTATTTGTGGCAGAGATCAATCTGAAATCACTCTCGATCTCTTTGTCTGATCCAAGCGGACGAAAACGACGTTCCTGGAGCACCCTTAAAAAATTCTTTTGTACAATAAGCGGAAGTTCGCCAATTTCATCAAGGAAGAGTGTGCCGCCGTGGGCTTGTTTAACGAGGCCTTCACGCATTCTGTCTGCACCGGTAAAAACACCTTTTTCATGTCCGAAAAGAATACTTTCAACAAGGGTTTGAGGCAAAGAGGTGCAATCTACGACAACAAAATTTTTCTCCGATCTGGGACTATTATTATGGATCGCGCTGGCAATCAGCTCCTTACCCGTTCCGGTTTCACCGGTAATGAGAACGCTGGCATCACTCTGACCTGCTTGAGCGACAAGATCGAGACATGCCTTCATCTGCGGGCTATTTCCGATTATTCCTTCCACTTTCAACGCTACCGGAGGATTCGTGGAAACCTTATCTTTTCTGTACTGAAGAGCACGGACAAGCGTTAGCTGCATCTCTTTTATCGATGATGGTTTTCCTATATAATCCCAGACACCGTTTTTCAGGGCAAGCTCCGCTCCTTCTGAATCCCCGAAACCGGTAATAATAATAATTTCCGGATGAGATGTTGCCTCTCTTATCTTTGGCAGAACGTCCAGCCCGTTTCCATCAGGAAGATACACATCCAGAAATACTACATCAAATGATCCGGAGAGGGTTTTATCAAGCCCATCCCGGATATTCATCGCCCTGGTCGCATTGTGTCCGAGTCGTGTTACCATGTCCGACAGCATCTCGGAAAATATATCGTCATCATCAATGATAAGAATATTTGTCATAGATAGTTCATCTCCTCCCTTTTGAGATTTCCTTATCCAGGACTCTCCGTATTACACGCGCGAATTCATCCTTACTGATCGGCTTGGCGAAGAATTCTTTAATACCTGCCTCTTTTACATCGTCCAAAGGAATATGTTCATTTAGCCCCGAGTACAGAATAACGGGGATATCTGGTCTTATACGTAGCAGCTTTTTCGTGAGATCAAGTCCCGTCATATACGGCATTGTGTAATCCGTGATAACAAGATCGTATGAGTGAGGAGCTCTGCCGAACAATTTTATAGCTTCGGCTCCGCTTGAAGCGCCTGTTGCTTTATATCCAAGACGTTCCAGCCTCTGTTTGCCCATTTCAACCAGTAAATCCTCATCATCAACAATGAGAACAGATTCCGTTCCTCCTTTTAAATCCTTCTCGTCACCGGCTTCATATGTTACCTCCTGGTCTATCATTGGGATATATACGGTAAATGATGTTCCTTTCCCGAGCATGCTGCTGACCGTGATAAATCCGTCATGACTTTTTATTATTCCGTGCACCATGGAAAGTCCCAGCCCTGTCCCTTCACCGGGGGCTTTTGTGGTAAAGAAGGGATCAAACAGCAGTTCAAGGTGCTCCGGTTTAATACCGCACCCGGTATCACTGACGGTTAATTTTATATACTTTCCCGGTTTGGATTCTCCGGAAACATTCTGTGCGCGAAAGCTGATATCTTCTTCACTCAGGAAAAATTCGAGAACCCCTCCTTTTTCGCGCATGGCATAGGCGGCATTTGAGCATAGATTAATTATAATCTGTTGAATCTGTGTCTGATCGGCCAAAATAGTGTCGTTTTGCGCATGAATATGATTTCGTATTTCAACCGTTGATGGGAGAGACGCTCTTATAAGAGGCAGGACATCCTTGAGAGTAGATCTCATTGAAACGGGTTTTTTATCCTGTTCATTTCTCCTGCTGAAGGTAAGAATCTGCTTGACAAGATCACGTCCGCGATATGCTCCTTTTAATACAAGCTCAAGTTTACGTCTTGTCGGATCTTCGGGAGAAGCATCATCAAGGGCCATTTCGGTAAATCCGATGATGCCTGCGATAATATTGTTAAAATCATGGGCAATACCGCCGGCAAGTGTTCCGATAGCCTGCATCTTCTGGGATTGACGGAACTCTTTTTCCAGCTTTACTTTTTCGGTGATGTCCCGCGCGGCGGCAAAAACTCCCAATACCTTATCTGATTCGTCTCTATAGACTGAGGCATTGTAGAGGACCGGCGTAACATGCCCGTCGCGATGAAGAATCTCAAGTTCATAGTCGCGTACTATTTCCTTTTGAAACACCAGTCGATACCCATCCCTCGCCTTATCAGGGTCAGTAAAATAATCTGAAAAGTCTGTGCCGATGAGATTATCTCTGGGATACCCTGTAATGTGTTCCGTCGCGCTATTGACGTCACTGATTTTACCATTGGAATCAATGGTTACAAGGGGATCAAGGCTCGCTTCAATGAGGCTCCTGTTATATGTGCTTATCCTGTGAATTTCATCTTCGGCCTGTTTGCGTTCAGTAATATCACGGGCCGCGGCAAACACTCCGATGATTTTTCCTGTATCGTCGTGATAAACGGCAGCATTGTACAAAACCGGCGTGCAGTGGCCATTCTTATGAAGAAGTTCCAGAGGATAATTCTGTACCAGACCTTCACTGAAGGCCCGTTGATAGCCGGCCTCCGCTTTATCCGGTTCGGTAAAATAGTTGGAAAAATCAGTGCCGATAAGCTCTTCACGGGAAAATCCTGTTACTTTCTCCGTAGTAATATTCACATCGGTTATTTTGCCGCTCGGATCGATGGTGACAAGAGGGTCAAGGCTCGCTTCAATGAGGCTTCTGTTGTAAGCGCCCGCCAGGAGGATGGCCTTTTCGTTCCGTTTCCGCTCAGAGATATCGCGATTAACTTCCATGATCTGCGCAGGGATACCTGTTTCATCCTGCCGTATAGCCCATCGACTGAGCGCAGTTATGATATTGCCGTTCTTCCCCGTATGAAGAAGTTCGCCCTCCCAGCTGCCTTCTCTATTGGCGATGTCCATGATTGTCTGGAGTTCTAATGGAAATACGGTATGCAGGAGATCATGCGTCATTTTTCCTATTGCTTCCTCTTTCCTCCAGCCGTACGTTCGCTCAGCGCCGGCGCTCCAGAAAGAGATGGTCCCGTTAATATCACGCAAAATAATGGCGTCATGCGCGAGATCAAGTAATTCCGCCTGCCGACTGAGCTCTAAAGTCCGTTCCTGCACACGGCGTTCGAGTTCATCTGCCCGCGCCTCCACTGTCTGGAACAGGCGAATACGCTCCATAGCAGTTGCAACAAGGTCTGCCACGGTTTTCATGAGGGAAAGCTCATCTTTGGTAAAAGTCAAATGTGAACGGGTGCCGAACGAAAGGGTCCCTATGACACGGCCCTGGGAAAAGAGAGGATGACATGCATATGCCTTAATGCCGAAGGAACGGACAAGGTCGGTTCTGATATCGGGGGTAGTGGGAATATTTTCCGCGATTATCCGGCATGCATCCCTGGCCGCGCACCCGCAGACGGCAACTCCAAAGTCGAGAAAGTGAATTTCTCTTGCAGTCTCCTCAGGGATGCCGGCATAGGCATTCAGCCGAAGACAGTTTCTCTCATCATCGACGAGAAAATTAAAAAACACATGGCAATCAAGGTACTTCATAGCCCTCTGGCAGAGACTTTCAACAATTCGCTGTGGTTCTTGACTCAAGAGGAGCTGACTCGCGGTATCCGAGATAATAGCAAGTCTCTCGATGCTTTTCTTAAGCGCCTGCTCGGTTTCCTTTCGTGCGGTAATATCTCGAACAATTGATATCGATCCGATAATATTGTTGTCGGCATCCTTCACGGGAGAGGCGCTCACCTCGCGATATCTCAATTCCCCGCCCACGGGGGTTCGAATCATTTCCTCCTGGTTTTTTACCATTTCCCCCTTCAGAGCGCGCAAGGGTGGGGCCTCATCTACAGGACGAGGGCTTCCGTCAGGGCGATACACTTCAAGGTTTCGGGCAAGTCTTTCCACGTCAATATCTTTTGAAGATTTATTAAAAACAAACTCATGTAAAGCCGACGGATTTGCCAGGATGAATTTCTTTTCTGTATCGGCAAACCAGACTTCATCCTGCATGCTATTGACCAGTGACGATAGTCTGTCCTTCTCCTGCCGGACAGCTTTATCTAATTGTTGATTTTTCTCTTCTATTTTCTTGCGCTCAGTAACATCGGAGGCATAAATACGCGCATAGTCTAACCGGGGAGTAAAATAGATGGTTTCACCGAATATCCGGTCTTTAATAGTAACCAATCGAGAGATGACCCGTCGGTTTTTCTTGTTCCTGTTCTTTAGAACAGCGATGAGGTCTTCAGGCACAAAAAGTTTGGCATCCTCTTCTCTCAAATGGAGGTCTTTCAGCACCTTCTGTACAGCCTGATTGGCGAATGTAATTATACCGGAAGCATTGACTTCCAGGGTAGGATTCGGGTTTTCCTTCGGGAATAAAGCAAGATGCTCTATTTGTCTCTCCGCTTCCTTGCGCTCACTGATATCACGAAAAACCAGCACAACGCCCATGATTTTTCCTTCCTCGTCTCTTATGGGCGCGCCGCTATCGTCAACAGGGATCTCTGTCCCATCCTTCTTTACCAGGATTGTATGGTTGGCAAGCCCCATAATCATCCCTTTTTTGAGAACCTTAAAAACCGGATTATCAACTTTCTTTCGGGTACGTTCGTTGATAATATTGAAAACTTTCTCCGCCGATTTTTGAGAAGCTTCACTGAGCGTCCATCCGGTCAGCGTTTCCGCAATATTATTCATAAACACGATCTTGCCCTTTAAATCAGTGGCAATAACCGCATCACCGATACTTCCCAGAGTAGTGACCCAGCGTTGTTCGCTTTCTTTTAAGGCAACTTCCGCTCGCTTCCGCTCCGATATATCGGTAAACATCACGGCAAAATAGCCTTTACGTGGACTGTAGACTGAAACAAAATACCACTTATCAAGGGCCTGAGAATAGCTCTCGAATTGAATGGGTTTTCCGCTCATGGCGACTTTGCCGTATTTACCGATCCAGTCTACGGGGTCTTTTTCTATGCCCGGCAGAACATCAGTAACCCTCATGCCGATGATCTTATTACCGTCAAGACCGGTAAGTCTCTCGAAGGATTTGTTTATCTCGAGGAAGATATAGTCACATGGCTTGCCCTTCGCATCCACCACTATCTTATGGTACGCAAATCCTTCGGACATATTATTGAAAATGGTATACAGCTTTTCCTCGGCTCTCCTGAGAGCATCCTTTGCTATCCACGCTTCAGAACTCTCAATGATTTCCCAGTTACCTTCGTTATTGACAAGCGCAAATCTGTGGTGCTTTGCTACTTCTATGAGTCCCAAAGCGTCAAATGCGTCACGCGGGTAGGCAAAAACCCCGATTACGTTATGTTTGCCGAAAAGGTCAGCCTCTTCCCGGATAAAAACCCTTTTACCTTTCATTTCAGGCAAAACGTTGACCACGAGTCTCAGGCCATCGAAACCGGCAGTAACGGCCTTATCAAGCTTCATATTTACGATTTTCCCGAATTCACCCTTATCGGTAAACTGCGAACTGTTAGAGATGATCTCCACTCGCTTTTTTTTCACATATTCCTTGAAATTAAACGCGGCTTTCTTCATGGCTTTACGGACAGTTTCGTGAGCGTCAAGGGGGCCGGAAGCAATCCACAAGCAGTATTCATTATTTTTAAGCCCTCTCTTTAAATAAGGGACAAGGACATCAAGCAAATCTTTTTCTGTCTGATAAAGCACACAAATATGAGTGCCCCAGGAAAGATCACCGATTAAAGATATCCCTGATTTCCGAATGTCTGAATTAATAGTGCGCATACTTTCTAAAAGAGTCACAAATTATGACTGTGAGCAGCAAGAGTCGGCATGGTGACGATCTGCCATGCGCCCCGGTTCATGGCAAGGGCAAATTCATGATTTTTTATAACGTCCATAATCTCCACAACTCCGCACTTATTAAGCGAATATGTGCAGAGTACCAGCAGCTTGGTTCCACCGATTACGTTGTTGATTTCCGCTTCATAGCACGTAAAATCATCCCAGTCTTTTTTATTGTCCAGCCAGTACGGATTACCGCTTGTCCTCATGCCGGCAAATCCTCTGGAAAGAGCTTCATCGTGCTTTTCCATCCACATATTAAGCGTTCTCTGGAGGTCAAAATTTCCACCCTTGAGGTACCAGTCCGTATGCGGGAATACTTCTATTTGTCCTTTTTTCAGATATTGATTAAAGTCAGGTATATCCGCTGCCATTGCTTCAAGAGCCTCATCTTTTGTGAGAAAATCAGAAGTTACCCAGACACAGAACTCGTTATTCTCCAGCCCTGCTCTGAAATAAGGGACGACTACATCAAGAAGGTCTTTTTTAGTGGTGTAGAACTGGCAAAAGTGTGTGCCCCAGGGAATGTCTCCGATAAGTGTTATTCCTGATTTTCTTTTTCCATCCACTGATGCCATTTAACATACCTCCTAATATTTTCTCGTGTAT
>JAEAMG010000977.1_pt1 | contig 26032 bp, 23 predicted proteins | sample 8958741 | NCBI WGS metagenome assembly JAEAMG01 (sample SAMN16933256, study PRJNA681125) | bioreactor sludge metagenome | isolation source: anaerobic bioreactor treating anionic surfactant - SDBS | place: India: Bengaluru | collected 2019-02-28 | reverse complement strand
GAGTACGCCGGCCGGGACGACGATACACGCCAACTGCAGAAGTGGCTCGATGCCGGTGACTTCCGCATGGTCGAGCACTCGGCAAGGTCGATCATAGAACGTCAATCCAACATTCGAGGATTGTCGCGCAATAAGGTCTAGGAAAACGCGAACTGATCGCTCCCGACAGTCCGGCCGGTCGCTGGCGTCAACTAGTTTTTAACCTGGGAGAATTGCTATGCCATTACCATCCGCTGCTGATCTAAAAACCGTAAATTTTGTCATACATTTTTGCATCACAAATTTGGGCGCGTACCAACTTGAGAAAATAATTTTGTTCGGAAGCCGGGCCAATGGTGAACCAAGGTCAAACAGCGACCACGACTTTATGGCTATTGTGGCTGACTCTGCTCCTGATGAGATCAGAACTGGCGGAACACTACACGCAAAGATGTTCTCAAAACTCGAATCCGAGCGGCGGGCCCAAGGCTTTGGCCCAATTGACCTACTTGTGACTCGCTCGCGGCGGTTTTATGAAGCTGAGTCTGGTACGCATGCATTCGAAGCACGAACAAAAGGCGTGCAGGTGTTTCCTCTCTAAGGTGAAAGGAAATCTGCATATGAAGTCTACCTGCGCTCCAATTGATCCGGCAACCATCCGTGAGGCGGACAAGGTCAAGCTGATCGCACTCTACGGTCGGGTGTGCCCAAGCGACGTACTTGCCAACGACGATCCGCGCCGTGACTGCATCGCTGCCGAGATGCTGGATATCGGCTTGGCTGATTCGCCCGATTCGGCATTGCAAGTTATCGCCTGGTGGGACCCTTTGGTCGAGAACTTGAAGCCGATAGTGGCCAGCGTGCGTCGCTCTTTCCGGCATTTGAAACTTGAAGGCCATTACGGCGCTTGCGCCTGAGAGGAAAATTATGCGGAAGATCTATATCGGAGTAATCGTAGTACTGCTGGTAGCCGTCGTTGGCTACCTCGCAATGGATCGCCGGGACAAGCAGGTTGCGTCAGAGCGCGACCAAGCGTTTGATCAAAAATTTGCAAAGTAGGAAAATCGGCACCGGATGGCGCCCGTCAGCTGGATGGATGCGACCTAGCGATTCGGCCATGGTGCTGAATCAGCACTGCCTGCGCAAGACCCAGACTAACCATCCGGGCCATTCGCGGTACCTCCCGGGTACCTTACGCCGGCAATATTTTGAAGGAAATCAACGTTGTTCTACTTGAACACCTAATAAAATCAAAGACTTACTATTCTTTGTCTGCCTGCATAAGCATAGCTCAGCGATTCGATTTTCAAAAAAATCGCGTAATAGAATGCAAATTGCAGCCAAGCACGCAATTACTACTGGTCAACGCTAATAACTGAGACCAATCGCAGCTGCAAACAAGATTGTTCTACTAGAACACCCAATAAAATCAAAGACTTACAATTTTATATGCAGTCGCATAAGCACAATTGGCCGACGCATGACGTTTGAAATTTACCAAACATCTAAGTAACCGTTGGAATAAAAAGCCGACTCAATGAAAGTTGCGACTGCGTGTATCCAGATCCCCAAGCAGATGGGTAAGATCCACCAACCGCTTCGCCACCAGGTGCCTGACATTGTTCGCACACTGCCATTGACCATACACGCCCAAAAGTCGCGCACTCATCACTTCACGACGTTGCTGCTCCAAAAGGCTCGGCCAAACGATGACGTTCACGTTTCCTGTTTCGTCTTCGATCGTCAAGAACACGACGCCCTTCGCAGTCTCCGGGCGCTGCCGCACGGTTACGAGACCGCAGCCACGTGCAAGGCGCGCATCGTCATACAAATTCAGAATTTCCGGAGGCATAAAGCGCATCGCGTGCAGACGCTCGCGTAATAGCGCAAGCGGATGACGGCCCAGCGTCAATCCCATATGGAGATAGTCCGCCACCAGCTCCTGCCCTTCTGTGGCCGGTGCAATCGTCAACTCTTCCTCAACGATGTGGGCCTCCCGCAATAATCCGCGGTCAGGCACGCTCCCCGCCGCATTCCATATCGCCTGGCGCCGATTGCCGCTGATCTCCAACAGCGCGTTTGCACTGGCCAGCAACTTCAGTTGCGCCGCATCGAGCGCCGCGCGTACACCCAAATCATGCAGATCCTTGAACGGCCGCACCGCCCTGGCCTCCTCGATCCGCCAGGCGGCTTCACGCTCCATACCCCGGATCAGGTTGAGTCCCAGGCGTACCGCTGGTTGGGTACCACTTGCAGCTTCCAGTGTGGCCTCCCAGCCGCTGATATTGATGTCTACGCCACGTACCTCGACGCCATGTCGCACGGCGTCCTGTACCAGTTGCGACGGACTGTAGAAACCCATTGGTTGGCTGTTCAGCAGGGCGGCCAAAAACGCGGCCGGCTCATGGCGTTTCATCCAGCTCGACGCGTAGGCGAGCAGGGCAAAACTAGCAGCATGCGACTCAGGAAAACCATACTCGGCGAATCCCCGGATCTGCCCGATAATGCCGTTAGCGAAATCCTCGCTATAGCCGCGCGCCGCCATGCCCGTTTTGAGCTTGTCCTCGAACTGCTCCAGGCCGCCTTTCCGCTTCCATGCGGCCATGGCACGGCGCAGCTGATCTGCCTCGCCAGCCGTGAAACCGGCAGCGACCATCGCGATCTGCATCACTTGTTCCTGAAAGATTGGGATACCCAGTGTGCGCGACAACACCGCCTCCATTTCCGGACTGGGATAGGACACAGGATCGGTCCCCTCGCGCCGGCGCAGGTAGGGATGGATCATCCCCCCTTGAATCGGGCCTGGGCGGATAATGGCCACCTCGATCACCAGGTCGTAAAACGTCTTAGGCTTCAGCCGCGGCAGCATCGACATCTGGGCACGGCTCTCGATCTGAAACACGCCGACTGTGTCGGCCTGGCAGATCATCTCGTACGTCGCCGCGTCCTCTTTCGGAATGTCTGCCAACTCGAACCGCTCGCCGCGCCTGGCTGATACCAGATCCAACGTGCGACGCATGGCACTTAACATGCCGAGCGCCAAGATATCAATCTTTAACAAGCCGACCGCATCCAGATCATCCTTATCCCATTGCACGATGGTACGGTTCTCCATACTGGCATTTTCCACCGGCACTAGACGCGACAGCTTGCTGTGTGAAATGACGAAACCGCCAGGATGCTGCGACATGTGACGCGGAAAGCGCATCATGTGCTCAGCCAGGAAAGCCCACTTCCGGGCGACGTCGGACTCAGGATCCAGTCCGCAGCTGTGCATGCGCTCCGCCAGTTCGGCCAGCCCTCCCCATCCGTGGTTGGCTTTGGCCACCTTGTCGACAATGGAAAGATCAACGCCGAGCGCGGTACCGACATCACGCAACACGCTCTTCGGGCGATAGCTGATGACAACGGCCGTAAGTGCTGCGCGGGTGCGGCCATATTTTTGATAGATATACTGGATCACCTCCTCGCGACGCTGGTGCTCGAAGTCCACGTCGATGTCGGGAGGTTCGTTGCGTTCCTTAGAAATAAATCGCTCGAACAACAGGGTGCCACGCGATGGATCAACCTCGGTCACGCCCAGGCAGTAGCACACGGCACTGTTGGCCGCCGAACCGCGTCCCTGGCACAGAATCTTGTTAGCCCGTGCGAAGCGCACGATATCGTAGACCGTGAGAAAGTAGCTTTCGTAGGACATCTCAGCAATCAATTCGAGCTCCCGCTCGATGAGTGACTGGACGTTGGCCGGCACGCCGGCGGGATACCGCCAGTGCGCACCAAGGTAGGCCTGCTGCCGCAAATACCCGCTTGGCGTCATCCCCTCAGGCACAATCTCCACCGGGTACTCGTAACGCAACTCGTCCAGGGAAAATGTACACAGATTTGCGACGCGGACCGTCTCGTCGAGCACGGCTCGCGAATAAACGTTGCCCAGCCTAACCCTTGAGCGAAGATGCTGCTCGGCGTTCGACGCCAACCGATAGCCACAGCGTGCGACCGGCACGCCATGACGGATAGCTGTCATGGTGTCCTGCAGGGGCTTGGCGGAACGTACATGCATCACAACGTCGCCAGTGGCCACCACGGGCAAGTCGAACTGGGCGCCCACGGCAGTGACGATATCCTTGTGCTCCTGGTCACGCGATCGGAAGTGCAAGGTCAGCGCGATCCGCGCACGACCGGCCGCACACTGCAACAGCCAGGCCCCCTGCCGTTCGATGACTTCGAGCTCCGCGCCATAGCGCGGCAGCAAAATCAACTGACAATCGGGCATACCACGCAACGCCGCCAGATCAGGCGGCGGCGCCGCGATATCGCGAGGGCGCGCAAGATACTCGCCCTTTTTCGCGCGCCGGCGCGCAACGGTGATCAGCTCGCACAAATTGCCATAGCCGTTCCGGTTCATGGCCAGGATAAGCAGCGAGAAGGGCGGTGTACCGTCCTCCGGCGTCACCAGCATCTGGCTCCCAATCAGCAACTTTAGGCCGGCCTCTTTGGCGGCAAGATGTGCCTTCACCACACCTGCCACAGTGCATTCGTCGGTAATCGCCAGAGCGTGATAGCCAAGACCAGCGGCACGCTGCACCAGCTGCTCGGGAGCGGACGATCCATGTAAAAACGTAAAATGACTCACGCACTGCAATTCGGCGTAGGAGGGGAGGGCGGTCGCCATGGCTCGCATCCGTCAGGCGTACAGTCCATGCAGAAACCAGCGACTATCCACGATGCGCTCAAGGTAAATCCAGTAGCACGTCGCATCGGTACCTTGCGCAACATAGTAGTCGCGCGCGACCGACTTCGCATCCCACCAGCCGGCCTCAAGTCGCTCAGGTCCGCGTATCAATCTGAGAGGACTCAAATAAAACGGCCGTTCGTCGCGCGTCAGCAGCTGTATCGGCTTGGGCAGCACAAAACACGGACGATCCAATACCAATTCATCTTCAGTGGAAGAGGTCATTTTTGCCGTGGCCGGCCCCCAGCTGTTGCACTGCTCGGGCCGATGGTCAGGAGACAGCACCGGCACCAAAACGTTCTCCGGACCTAGTCTGGCGGACAACAGTTCCAACAGGCGAGTGAAATCAGCCGGCGAACCGCCGGGCTCCGGAAACAGCTGATCGGTTAGCGCCTGCCTCGATTCCAACTGCACCACTTCCAGCCGTAAACCGATAACCGGTGCGCTCAATTCTGTCCTGGCCAGGCGCTCCTTCAACAGCCGCAACAAATGCGCTTCTTTCCACGCCGGCTCGGCCAACGTAATTTCGACAGGCGTCGGCGGCACCGCAGAACGGCCGCGCTCGTGCTCCAGAAGCAGTCTAAAAGTGATCACAGCCAGCTGGCGAGCAGCAAGCCAGCCAATGAGCTGCAGGATCAAGGTCGTGGCGCCATGCATCAACGCTTCCGCATGCTCGATTCGATCGAAGGTTTCGATATGAGCGGAGAATTGCGCTGGCACTGATATCCAACGATGCATTTCTTCGATATCACCATACGCACGGTCGAGGGCATGCAACAGCTGCTTGCTCGTCCGTCGCAGTAACCCGGCTCTCGGCAATTTCCGCACATCGCTCAGCGTACTGGCGCCGATACCATCGAACCAGGTAAGAAATGGCGCAGCCGATGGCACAAGTGAACAGGGTAACCCGTCGAGACGGAAAGCCAGAGTTGCGGATTGCAGGCACCTTCTACGCGGAGAATGACGTCCACTCTTTACGTGAGCAAGCAGCCAGGCACCTTCCGCCGTCGGCGCCGCACCCAACCGCCCGGTAAATCCGAGGCGGCGGATGCTATCGCGTACCCGCCGACACAATGAAAGCGCACCACCAAACAACGAAAGACTCGCACCGACATTGAGCAACAGGCTGAAATCATCGGTGAACGCAACCTCGGGCGTGAACTGCAACATCACCATCGCAATGGAATCGAGCGCACGCGATTCCTTTTCTATATCGCGATCCAAAATGATCGCACCAGGTGCAATGGTCTCCACCCCGCCAGACCGCATGCCAATTCGCACACCGGCATCGATCGCCTCTGTCGAAGCGACCAGCACTTTTCCACCATCCACAACCACATAAGAGCCTGCCTCAGACCAAGACGGGCGGAGCGTTTCGAGCGGTAACAGCGGCAGGTATAAAGTTAACAGCAGGGGCGTTTTCATGATGCACGGGGTGACGGCCAGTAGGCATATCAGCAAGCGGAATAAATAGGGTTTTATCGGAAACAGGACCACGTCGCTTCAAGACCTCAACGTGGACACCGCCCATCGCTGGCCGAACTCGAGGGTCGGCCGGGATTGTGGTTTTTTTCGCGAAAAGCTAACTAAGCTATTGATTACATGGAAAGAAATAGTAAATCGACACAATTCTCTATCCCCCGTGGATACAATAGCCTCCCATTGATGTTTTTTTATAAACGGATAGACTTCTATGTCGTGGGTCCTGTGGTCTATCCAATCTACATGTGCGCCGACAGCATTTTGAGCACTCCCGCTGTGCTACTTAATCAACTCCTGCCCTTGCGCCAAGCCGGCTGTCACTCCAATGATTGCTCTTGCAGGCGTAGACGCTGATAGATGGCTATCTTGTGCCCGGACAGAGGAGCACGCTCTACGTCCTCATGCCAGTCAATCATGGATACTTCTTCCGATGTCACATCGTTTGTCCAAAGAAGATCAGCCAGTTCAGTGGCATCAGAGTGCGATAAACGAAGGCCGCTTTCGCAGTCCGCAACTAATGCATCATCGACAAGATAGATTCTCGCTCTCACAAAAGTCCTTTTAAGAAAACGCCAAGTGATCCGCACCCAACTTTTGTTTCGAAGGTCCTTATCATATGATGGCATTATGGTAGTACAGCTCGGCCTCAACGGCTTTTCGTGTCTGGGCTATAAGGGTTTGCATTTCAGTCGTCGATCAGCGCCTGAATGATTGGGCACCATTCGTCCCGTTCCTCGTTGTCGCACCGAGCAACCATGCCTGTGAGAGCGATTTTCATCGCCTGCAGATCGGCCAATTTGGACTCCACCATGGCAAGCTTCCTGGCAGCCAGATCGCGCGTGCCGATGCAGGCCAGCGAACCTTCCAGTTTGAGCAAGCTCGTAATTTCATCGAGCGTGAAGCCAAGTAGCTGCGCGCGCTTGATGAACCGAATCCGACGGATGTCTTCTTCTCCATAGGTCCGGTAGCCTCCGTGCGGCCGCGCCGGTTCGTCGATTAGCCCGCTACGCTGGTAAAACCGGATTGTTTCCACGTTCACGCCGGCGGCGCTGGCCAAACGGCCGATGGTCATTTTCTCGATCATGCACTTGACTCCGTATCTATGTACGGAGTTTATCCTATTCTCGTGTAAAACCAATTGGAATCACTATGACGATCGGAACGAAAGGCACTCTGGCCGCTGGGGTATTGGCGGCGCTTGGCGCATCCGCATGCTGCGCCGGCCCGCTCGTCCTGCTGATGCTTGGCGTCGGCGGTGGTTGGGCGTCGCGCCTTATCGCATTTGAGCTGTACAGTCCTTATTTCACCGGCCTGACGCTGCTGCTTCTCGGCCTGGCCTTCTACAATCTCTATGTGCGTCGACGCGCTTGCGCGCCGGGTGACGCGTGCGCTGCAGATCGAGTCATCAGGAACCAACGCATCCTGTACTGGCTCGTTACGTTGCCAGTGATACTGCTGCTGGCATTTCCCTTGTATGCCCCGCTGTTCTATTGAAAGGATATTCTATGCGCATCCCCACCTTCATTTTCTCGCTGCTACTGGCTGGATCGGTTTTCGCCAGTTCGCCGAAAACCGTCACCCTCCATGTCCAGAATATGACTTGTCCGGCATGCCCGATCACCGTCAAAAAAGCGCTGGAGCAGGTTCCAGGTGTGAATGATGTGAAGATCGATTTCGAGCACAAGACCGCAACGGTGCATCTGGATGCGGACAAGGCCAATATCGCGCTGCTGACCAAGTCAACCACCGATGCGGGCTTCCCGTCCACGGTCGGGAAGTAACGCCATGGCCGAGGCAATTCTCACATCGACCCTGTCCTGCCCGCACTGCGGACTAAGCAAGCAGGAAGTCATGCCTACCGATGCGTGCCAGTTCTATTATGAATGTACGGGCTGCGCCATCGTGTTGAGGCCGAAGGCCGGCGACTGTTGCGTCTTCTGTTCATACGGCACAGTGAAATGTCCGCCAATCCAACTGCAGCGTGGGTGCTGCGGCTAACCAGCCGCTGAATGGACTGCTACTGATCGACATAAACACGCAAAAACAATTAATTTGACTCAAAAACGATTACAAAACGGTCATTTTCTCAAAAAACGATTATATAATTGTCATTCTGGCATTTCTCATAGGCGGATGCTCAGTGGGTCTGTCTTTGAGGTTGCTGGGGTGGCTGCGATCTTGTCGAGGTAGGCCCGCAAGTGCTCGTCGATTTGCTCCTGGGCCTGAACCTTGGCGTTGGCCTGCGCGAGCATGAACTCCAGCTCGCTGATCTGCGCCTTCAGCGGCGCCATACCGTTGTTGGCGTCCCTCAGCTGTTCAGCCAGCAATTCCGACTCGGCAATTTTTCTGGCAAGTCGGCGCTCGGTATCGAGGGTCGGCCGGGATTCCTGTAAAAATTCCCAAAATTTGATCTAAGTTTCTGTTTTTAAAGAATATTAATTCTGATTTTTGTTGCAATATCTCTTCATTTAGACTGGCGGCCGGCTGTCCAGACCAATCTCTACCTCTACTCTGAGGCGGGTGGTCGGTCCAGTGAATGCAGATAACCCCGCAATTCCTCACTGATGCCTTGGCTCGCTTCGGCTCTAGCGTTAGCTTGGACCAAGGACAATTCGAGTTCACGGAATCGGGTTTTCAGTCCCCCCATCTCCATGCCCAATTCTGCCACCTGTCCCAGCAATACCTCATTCTCAGTCACTTTGGCGGCAAGTTGTCGTTCCAGGTCTTTGGCGTGCTGCTGCCCCGCATGAAGCTGCTCGATCTTTTGATCTTGCCGGCGGCCGAGCGCTTGTTGCTCGTAAAGCGCCTGTTTGTAGTGTGACAGCTCGGCAACCAACTTAGCGCCTTCCTGGTTCAATCGAGTCGCTTCTTCCTGTTTGAGCACCACGGCTTGTTGCTGTTGCCGTAGCTCTGCTTGCAGTTGCTGTATCTGCTGTTCATGGCGCCGCTGGTCCTGATCGCGCTGTTCCTTGACTGACTGACGATAGTGCTCCAGGGAGTCGCGCGCATGGGCATGCTTTTCCTCCAGCGACCGCCGGTGCGCCTCATTTTCGACCAGGCGCTCTTGCAAATCGGCCACCTGCTGCTGCGTTGTGTGGCGCAAGATGGTCTCATTTTGCAGACTGGAACGAGTTTGGGTATGCGTCCGTATTTCCTCGATGCCGTCATCCCTGGCCTGGCGCAATTGCTGTTGTAGCGCCGCCAGTTCTTTCTCATAGTTGTTCACGGCCGCGGCATGGTCGCGCTCCTGCTCGGCGTTCCGAGACTCGATAGCCGAGGTCCGTTCGTCGGCTTCTTCATGCAGTCGCGCGGCCAGTCGAACCACAATATCATGCAAGGCATCGCTGATCGGCGCCTTGCGCCCGTCGCCAGAGCCTTCTTCCGTCTCCAGTTCTTTCAGATATTTGTGGATGGTGGTCTTGGACCCCGTGTTGCCTAAGGCAACGCGGACAGCGTCGACCGAGGGGTAGCGCCCTTGGGCCAGCAACGCATCGCGCGCTTTTTTGATATCAGATTGATACAGTCCGGCGCGGGCCATGGCGTCTCCACGAAATAAGATGATGGATTACATACCATGTAATTACATACCATTTTTCGAGAAATTCAAGCTCAAATTTTCCTTGAAATTGAAGCAGGATAATATAAGGTTATCCTGTGTCAGACCTGCTTTCGTGCCATTTTGGCCGCGTGTGTTGTACATTTGCCGATAGCGCCAGACATAATTGGTTACGCCGCTCGCTACGATCTACACGCCGGCGTTACCCGCCCGCTTTTTCTCCCTTGTCATGCCATGTCTAATATCGACCTCTTTCTGCAGGCCGCCACGCGCGAGAACACGCGAAAAAGCTATCAAAGCGCGATCCGCGACTTTGAAGTGGAATGGGGTGGTTTTTTGCCGGCGACGTCCGATAGCGTGGCACGCTACCTGGCCGATCGTGCCGGCAAACATGTCGTCAACACCCTGCGTCAGCGATTGGCCGCATTAGCTCAGTGGCATCTCGACCAAGGCTTTCCAGACCCAACCAAAGCTCCGGTAGTACGCCAGGTCTTGCGCGGTATCCAGACGCTGCATCCAGCCGAGGAAAAGCGGGCAAAACCATTTCTGATCGATCAACTCATGCTGGTCGAGCACTGGTTGACGGCCAACGTCGACGCCGCGCAATCCCAGGGAGAAATGGGCACCGAGCTGCGGTACCGCCGCAACAAAGCGTTGTTTCTGCTTGGTTTCTGGCGCGGGTTTCGCGGCGACGAGTTGACGCGCCTGCAAATCGCAGCATGTTCACGTCACGCAAGGTGAAGGGATGACTTGCTTCTTGCCGCCCACCAAAGGTGATCGCCAGTTCAAGGGCGGCAACTTCAAGGTGCCGTTGCTATCGCGCCTGTGCCCAGTCAGCGCTTATGAGGAATGGATCGCTGCGGCGAGATTGACGGCTGGACTGGTGTTTCGTGCCATTGATCGCTGGGGCAACATCAGCGATAACGGACTGAACATCGATAGCCTGGTACCGCTCCTGCGTAATATCCTGCAGGAAGCCGGCGTTGATGCGCCTGAGTTGTACAGCGCTCACTCGCTGCGGCGCGGCTTTGCCAGCTGGGCAACAGCCAATGGATGGGATCTCAAAACGCTAATGGAGCACGTGGGCTGGAAAAACGCCCAGTCCGCCATCCGCTACATCGACAGTGAAGATCCCTTTAACCGGCACCGCATCGAGCAAAATCTGCGTCCTCCTGAGAGCAAGTGATCGCACATCTGCGGCTGTACCGAAGGCGCGTATCCACTGAGCACCTTATGCAGGGCCGATTCGAATGAAGTGATGGGTTTGGTAAAGGCCATCAGCCTGAGCCTCGATCTGATGCGTAAACCTGCCGCCCACGACCGATACTGCTCAGTCAGTTCGGCTATCCGCACCGAGTTATTGCCCATATGGGGGGTATCTCAGAAAACGAAAAATTAAGCACGTGAAGCCCTGGCTTGCTCAGATGGCTGACTGTTCGGCACTTACAACATGGCAATTGCAATTGCCCAACCCTTGCAAAATGCCGCATGCCTGCACAGGGCGAGCACCTGAACACTGTTCGCGCAGAACAAGCAGGTATTGCCTCAACTGCAACAACGCTTCCACACGTACTTCCACTTGCTGGATATGGGTGTCCAGTAGCACATTAACCTCGCCACAATCCTGCGTTGGGTTGTCTCTCAGACCTAACAACGCCCGAATCTCGCTCAACGTCATGTCGAGCGAGCGGCAATGACGAATGAATTGCAAGCGCTCAATGTGAGCATCGCCGTACAGCCGGAAGTTACCACCGCTTCGCGCCGGCTTCGGCAGCAGCCCTTCCTTTTCGTAGTAGCGGATGGTCACAGCCACGCACCCAGAGCGCTTGGCGAGATCGCCAATTCTGATTTCCATGCCTCAATCTCCATTTATTACTTGACTCTATAGTGACTATAGGGATTTTAATTGAGATTGTATAGAACATTTGAAGGAGTTATCCATGAGCGAATGCGCTTCAAAGGGGTGTGGCTGCACAACTGAGCCGATCATCCAACCCACGACACAAGTCCCGCAGACAACCGAATCGGCTCAAGCGGTGTATCGCATCGAGAACATGGATTGCCCCACGGAAGAGGCGTTGATTCGAGGCAAGCTGGGCGGGCTGCCCGGCGTAGTCGGACTCGACTTCAACTTGATGCAGCGCACTTTAGCCGTGCGGCACGAATTGCCCTCGCTATCTTCCGTTGAGCAAGCGCTGACGGCCATCGGTATGCAAGCCGTGCGCATGGATCAGGCATCGACCGAAAAAAAGACCAAGCTGTCCATCGCCAAGATGGATTGCCCGACCGAAGAAGCGTTGATCCGCAACAAGCTCGGCACCGTGGCTGGGGTTGCCGATCTCGATTTCAACCTGATGCAGCGCACGCTGTCGGTACGCCATGCTGACCAAGCTCTACCTGACGTGCTCGCGGCTCTGCAAACGCTTGGATTTGAGGCGCAGGTGATGGACACGACCGAGGCCGCACCATCCACTTCTCCTTTGACCGCGCCAACCAACTGGTGGCCGCTGGGCATCTCGTTGGTAACTGCATCGGCGGCCGAGGCGGTCTACTGGTTCCACAATGGCAATCATTGGTCGGTCGTCGCTTTGGCCCTGGTCGCAGTCTTCACGGGCGGCCTCTCCACCTACAAGAAGGGTTGGATTGCGCTCAAGAACCGTAACCTCAACATGAACGCTCTGATGTCGATTGCCGTCACGGGTGCCATGTTGATCGGTCACTGGCCCGAAGCGGCTATGGTGATGGTGCTCTTCGCGCTGGCCGAAGTGATCGAAGCCAAGTCATTGGATCGCGCCCGCAACGCAATCCGTGGCCTGCTCGACCTGACCCCGGAACTGGCCACGGTGCAACAGATTGACGGTACATGGAGGGAGGTGAGTGCAAAGCAAATTGCCATTGAAAGCCGCGTCCGGGTCAAGCCGGGTGAGCGCATCGCCCTTGATGGTGAGGTGCTGGAAGGCCGCTCTGCCGTAAACCAAGCCCCGATCACGGGTGAAAGCCTCCCGGTCGAAAAGGCCCCCGGTGATTCGGTGTTCGCTGGCACCATAAACGAATCCGGTTCATTCGAGTACCGCGTCACCGCTGTAGCCAGCCACTCCACACTAGCCCGCATCATTCACGCGGTTGAGGCTGCTCAGGGGAGCCGTGCACCAACCCAACGTTTTGTCGATCAGTTCGCCCGCTGGTACACACCCATTGTGTTTGGCGTTGCCATCGCCGTTGCGTTGTTGCCGCCGCTGTTCATGGGTGCGGCATGGCTCGACTGGATCTACCGTGCATTGGTTCTGTTGGTGGTCGCCTGCCCATGCGCACTAGTAATCTCTACACCGGTCAGCATTGTCAGCGGCTTGGCCGCTGCCGCCCGCCACGGCATTCTCATCAAGGGCGGCGTCTATCTGGAAGAAGGCCGCAAGCTGCGCTGGCTGGCTTTGGACAAGACCGGCACGATCACACACGGCAAGCCCGCACAGACCGATTTCGTCGCATGGGGCAATACACTCGCCTTGGACAGCCGCAGCATCGCTGCCAGTCTGGCTGCCCGCTCCGACCATCCTGTATCCAAAGCGGTGGCACAGGCCGCGCAGACTGATGCAGTTGCCCTATTCGACGTAGCCGAGTTCAGCGCGTTGCCCGGTCGGGGTGTGCAAGGTAAAATCAACGGGGAGACCTACCATCTTGGCAACCACCGGATGCTCGAAGAGCTGGGACAGAGCACTCCAGAGCTGGGACAGCGCATCGCTGCGCTGGAAACCGCGGGCAAGACCGTCGTGATGTTGGTAGGCGCAAAGGAGGTACATGCCTTATTCGCCGTAGCGGACACCATCAAGGACAGCAGCAGGAACGCCATTGCAGAGCTGCATGCACTGGGCATCAAAACCATGATGCTGACCGGCGATAACCCCCATACGGCACAGGCCATTGCCGCACAAGCCGGAATCGACCGTGCGCAAGGCAACCTGCTCCCAGACGACAAACTGCGCGAAGTTGAGAAACTTGCCAGAAACGGCAAGGTTGGCATGGTCGGTGATGGCATCAATGATGCCCCGGCCTTGGCACGAGCGGACATCGGCTTTGCAATGGGGGCTGCTGGCACGGATACCGCAATCGAGACCGCCGATGTGGCTCTGATGGACGACAACCTGCGCAAGATTCCGACGTTCGTGCGCCTGTCGCGTGCGACGGCGCAGGTGCTGATGCAAAACATTGTACTGGCCCTTGGCATCAAGGCAGTGTTTCTGGTGCTTACCTTCACGGGTCACGCGACCATGTGGATGGCTGTGTTTGCTGATATGGGGGCTAGCTTGCTCGTCGTTGGCAATGGCCTGAGGCTGTTGCGCAGATGAGCTGGAAATTCTTTCTCTATGACTGGGGTGGCCTGAACATCGCGTTGTTTCAAGCCATCAACACGGGTACACCAGCCACGCTGGGGCAGCTAGCGTGGTTCTTCAGCCTCGTGGGGAGTTACTGGACAGCGCCGCTGATGATGCTGGGTTTGTGGCGGTGGTCGAAGTTGGCCATCAACCCGGCGCGTGGCGCGGTCGTTCTGCGCCGCCTTATTGGATTTAGCGCGGCCGTCTTGCTGGCTTTCCTGGTCACCACCGTCTTGAAGCTATGGCTTGACTTTCCACGCCCGCCTGCCGTTCTCGGCGACCTGGTACGCGTCATCGGTGAGATTGAGCAGCACTACAGCCTGCCCAGCGGGCATGCTACCTATGGCGCGCTGGTGGGCGGCGCGCTCTGGCCTTTGATGGGCCGTCGTGGCCACATCGGTTTAATGCTGTACGCCATGCTGGTCGGCTGGTCGCGCATCGCAGCCGGAATGCACTTTCCAGCCGATGTGCTGGCGGGGTGGGTATTAGGATTAAGTTGCTCGGCGCTCACCGGGCGGCTGACCCTGCTGGCTGCCCCTGTGTGGCAATTGCCTCGCCGCACATCGACTTGGATCTGGTTTGCAATGGCCGCCAGCGCTGTCATGACCGATCAGCTCGCGAAGTTCGCCATCACCCGCACGTTTGCCTACGGTGAGCAGGTCGAAGTCACCACCTTCTTCAACTTTGTCCATGTTCTGAATCCCGGCGCGGCATTCAGCTTCTTGGCGAATGCCGGCGGCTGGCAACGTTACTTCTTCATCACGCTGGGTCTGGCCGTTTCTGTTTGGCTGGGACGCATGCTGTGCCAGCAACGGCCACGGCTTGAAGCGGCGGGCTACAGCCTGATTCTTGGTGGTGCGCTTGGCAATGTCGCGGATCGCGTGTTGCGTGGACAGGTTGTTGATTTCCTCGACTTCCATTGGCGGCTCGCGCACTGGCCCGCCTTCAATGTCGCCGATGTGGCAATTTCTGCCGGAGCCGTCTGCTTGCTTTTGGTAGTTGTAATCCAAAGAGGTGTAACCGCAGAAGGCGAATTGTCCGGTTGAGCTATACCCTGCGGCCGGAACTGGATGCAATGCTGGCTCACCAGAACCGTCTGCTCAAGATTGCCCGCGAGGGCGGCCAGATGACGCCTGCCGACCTGGCTAAGTTATCGAGGGCATGGCCACCGTCACCGACGAAATCATCGACCTGCACGACCGCATTATGGGCAAGCTGTTTAATGCTGCCCAGAACAAGCATCAGCAGCAGTTCCAGGCGTCCAGCATGGCGATCAATGCCAAGGCGCGCCTGTGCGGACGCATCGGCCAGGTGCTGGTTGACGCCAAACAGTCGGGCCGCGACCCATTCGCCGCCATTGAGGCCGTCATGTCCTGGGATGCCTTCGTCGATCAGTCCTTCCTCGGTCGGGCAATCCATATTTTCGATGTGATATGTCGCGCGACTTTGGTCTGCAAGCGAGGAGGTCATCATTGACGTCGATGATGTCACCGCACAACCGCAACTTGTTGATTCGTTTTTGTCTTCAAAGAACTCCTTTATTCATGTTTCCCTAGTGTACTGAGTTGGAAATTCGTTGATGATTAAATGTGTTGAAATCGCATGGAGACAAGGAACAAAGCACAGCTAGGCCGGGGCCTGGCGCGCATTTGTGACGCAGTATCGGAGCGATTCTCGGCATATTTATTCAACGAATTTTTAACTCGGGACACTAGCGTTATTTTGCAGGGTTAGCGCTGATGACTGTTTCAGAGAGAATACCGGAAAAGCGTTACTCTCTAGGCTAGGCCAGTGTACGCCACTCGGCGCATGCTATCGAAGGTGACCAGCTTGGTGGCTTGGGCTACTTTTTGTCCCGAGTGAGAGGCGTTTCGGGGGAACTGTCAGGCGAAACACTACCCGACAGGATCTGTATTACTTCCGGCACGTTCCCGTCCTTGCAGTATTGTGGGGATATTTCGACCTTGTCGTAAAGCTCAGGCTTGATCGATGAAGGCACATGCGCGCTGAGATATTCGCCGTGGCGGCCGTGGGGAACCTTGATTCCTATATAAGTTCCGGCAGCGATCTGCGCTGATGTCAATGACGTAAGACAGCGCGGCGGGGATACGCGTAAATTCTCAACGGTGTAGATTTCGCTAACATAGCCGGCTCGGCTGTTGGGACCCAATCCCGGATCTGTCGCACATCCTGTTAGAGTTAGAACCGCAGCCGTCAATGCCGATGCTACCAATGCAAATATGTGAGTTTTCATCGCAGTCTATTTCCATGAAAGTGAGGTCACCTCGTCACTAGCCAACTTTAGTGGCGCTTTGAATGTCGTTGATGAAGACCCATCCTGTGCTGGGCTGCGCAGCCTGAATAATGAGCTGCTGCAGCGACTCAGCCAAGCCGTCGTCACAAATGAGTTCCAACTTTATTTCCGCCACTACCGGCTCGGCAAGCTCGACGGAATAGTGTTGCTGGTGCGGGTCCGCACTGGTGTACAGTCTTTGCACAGTTGAGACTGTCAGGTGATAGCAACCGATACCCGAAGTGATATCGCACATTCCGGAGTCACGCAATGCCTCGGTCACTGCGGTGATGTGATGAGGATGTACAAAAGCGTTAATCTGTTTCATGTCATGCTCCGCTAAGGGATGCCGCCCGTTGGGGCGGCAAATGGTCGATTAAGTCGCCGAAAGAGCTTTACGTTGCTTGCGATTCTCCACCCACTCGTAGAGCAGCGGAAGTAGTAAGAGGGTCAACGCCGTCGAAGTGAATAGACCGCCAACAACAACGGTGGCCAGCGGTCGCTGTGTCTCGGCCCCGACTCCGCTCGACAACAGCATCGGTACCAGACCAAAAATCGCGATCGATGCGGTCATCAGGACCGGTCGCAAACGCAATGCCGCTCCTTGCCGCACCGCGTCGCGAATCGACATGCCTTGTTCGCGCTGGTCATTCAGGAAGGTGACCAGGACTATGCCATTGAGCATGGCAACGCCAAAGACCGCGATGAATCCGATCGCCGACGGCACGGACAGGTATTGTCCCGTGATGAACAGGCCCACCACACCGCCGATTGTCGCGAAGGGCACGTTGGCGATGATGAGCGTGGCGTAGGTGAGTGAATTGAAAGCTGTGTAGAGCAAAATAAAGATCAGGCCGATGGTCAAGGGAACGATGATGGCCAGTTTGGTCATCGCTCGTTGCTGATTCTCGAAGGCACCGCCCCACTCGATCACATAGCCCTCCGGAAGCTTGACCTGTTGAGCGATTTTTGCGCTGGCTTCCTTCACGAAGCTATCTACGTCCCGGCCTTTGACGTCCATCTGGATGACCGCATAGCGCTGCAGCTGTTCCCGGCGGACGAACGAATAGCCTTCGTCGAGTTCGATTGTCGCCACATCCGACAGGGGCACCAGGGCGCCGCTCTCGGTGCGAATCGGGATGGCACTGATGCTTTGGACGCTGTTGCGAAATTCTGGCGCCAACCACACCTGGATGTCGAAGCGTCTGGTGCCCTCGATCACCGTGGACACGGCCTTGCCGCCGATACCTGCCTGGACCACATCGAGGATGTCATTGGCGTTGATCCCGTAGCGCGCTGCGGCGTCCCGGTTCACATTAATGACCAATTGCGGCTTACCCTTGTTTGCTTCGAGCGACAGATCCGCTACGCCAGGAACTTTGTCAAGTACGCCCTTGAGCTGGCCGGATAGCCGGTCCAGCGTGTTCAGGTCCTCACCATACAGCTTCAATGCCAACGTGGCGCGTACGCCTGAAATCAGCTCTTCTACGCGCATCTGGATCGGTTGGGTCGCCGAAATCACCGATGAAGGTGCGGCCTTTTCGAGCTTCTCCTGCATCGTTTTTGCCAACGTCGGCACGTTGATCTTCTCGGGCCAGGTGGCTTGCGGTTTCAGATTCACCAGCAATTCCATGTAGTTCACGTCTGCCGTATCACCTTTTTCGGCCCGTCCAATCATCGCAATGGCCGAGTCAGTTTGGGGGAACGTTTTCAGCGTCTTTTCCAGTTGCTGGGAGATGCGGATCGATTCGTCGAGCGAGGTTGATGGGATGCTGCTTACTCGGAACATGATCGTGCCTTCCTGCAAAGAAGGCATGAACTCCTTGCCCAGAAAAGGAACCAATGCAAAGGACGCGAGCAGCGCCACGACCGCTACGCTGACGACGAGCTTTTTTCGTTCCAGTGCCCAATCCAGCAATGGCAGATAGAGTCGCTTTGCATGCCGAACAACAAAGGTATCCTTCTCTTGCTTAGGTTTCAGAATCAGCGCCGACAATACGGGCACCAGCGTCAGTGTCAGTACCAGTGAACCGATCATGGCAAAGGTGATGGCCAATGCCATCGGCTTGAACATCTTGCCCTCCAATCCGGTCAGGGAGAACAAGGGCAGGAAGACGACAATGATGATCAGGATGGCAAACGCAACGGGGTTCATCACTTCGCGCGCCGCCTCAAGGATGATGTGGGTCTTGTTGACGGACTTGCCGCCTTGATGGGACAGCAAACGAAATCCATTCTCGACCAGCACGACCGCGCCGTCGACCATCATGCCGATCCCCACCGCCAAGCCGGCAAGCGACATCAAGTTCGCTGAGAGACCCCATTGCTTCATCAGGATGAAGCTGATGAGCATTGCCAACGGCAAGGTGACGATAACGACTAGGGCGGACCGGATTTCACCCAGAAACAGGAACAGAATGAGTGCAACCAGAATCGACCCTTCAATCAAAGCGCGTTCCGCCGTGGCGACTGCCTTGTCAACCAATTCGGTACGGTCATAAATGGGCTTAATCGACACGCCTTTGGGCAGCCCTTGTTGAACGACCTTGAGTTTCTCCTTCACCCCTTCAACGACAACCTTGGCATTTTCCCCGATGCGCTGCAGCGCCGTGCCAAGCACGACTTCTTTGCCATCCTTTGTTACGGCACCTGAGCGCAGGGAGGGACCTTCCTTGACCTCGGCGATATCTCGCACATAGACCGGCGTACCGTTGCGGGTCGCCAGTACCACACTGCCAATGTCTTTCACACTAGCGACCAGACCCAGGCCGCGCACCAGATATTGCTCTTGTCCGATGTTCAAATACTGCCCGCCGACCTGGCGGTTATTGGCCGTTAACGTTTCCATGACGGCTTTGAGGCTGATGCCATATTTGATTAACTGATTCGGATTGATCAGCACCTGATACTGCTTTTCATCACCGCCCCAGGATGTCACGTCATCTACGCCAGCCGCCGTGCGCAGTTTGAGCCGCACATTCCAGTCTTGCAGCGTTCGCAAGTCCATTGTCGACATGCTTTGATCAGCCGATTCGACGGTATACCAGAAGACCTGTCCCAGTCCTGAGCTATTGGCACCGAGTGTCGGCTCCCCATACCCTTCCGGTATCCGCTGTTTCGCTTCCAGCAATTTTTCGCTGACCAGTCGCCGCGCGAAATAGGTATCGACGTCATCCTTGAAATTGACACTCACATAGGACAACCCAAACAGCGAGACTGACCGAATCGCCTCCACACCGGCGAGACCAGCCATGCTCGTTTCGATCGGCGTGGTCAGCAGTTTCTCGACATCTTCGGCAGCCAGTCCTGGCGATTCCGTGTAGATATTGACCTGAACCGGGGTGACGTCGGGGAAAGCATCAACCGGCAGATCGCGCCAGGTCTTTATCCCAAAAAGAATAACAATCACGAACGCAACAATGACCAGCACCTTGTAGCGCAGCGATACATCAACAATGGTATTTAGCATAGTGGCCCCTTAATCAGCGTCGCCGATTTGCGACTTGAGCATCTTGGCCTTCAATGCATAGGCACCAGAAGTCACCACTTTTTCGCCTGGCTTGATACCCGACTTCAACACCACGTTTCCACGCAGCTTTTCGCCCAGGTCGACCGCGCGCGCCTCGAAGCCATCGTCCTCGCGCACAAATGCAGTAGGTTGTCCTTGAATTAGTACGACGGCCTGTTCGGGAAGCAGCAGCTTCTTGCTCCCACCTCCCGCCATGATCGCCGCTGTAGCGAACATGTCCAATTTCAGCTTCCCGTCTGGATTAGGAACCTCTACTCTGGCTTTGATTGTGCGCGTCTCCTTGTCCATTAGGCTGCTGATATAAGAGACCTTTCCTGTAAAGCTCTCACCGGGGTAAGCGGTCAAGGTAATGAGTGCCGCTGCGCCGGTCTTGACTCTCGCAATATCCTTCTCGTACAGGTTGACATCAATCCAAACACTGGAGAGGTCCGCTATGGCATAGAGGACCTTATCCGGCTGCGCAAGCTCACCGAGCACCGCTTTTTTTTCCACCACCGTGCCGGCAAACGGCGCGGAGACAGCAAATACAGAGGTGCCGCTTGTGGACGCCTGGTGCCCGGCGACTCCCAAGGTCTGACGCCTATCTTCCGCTGCGCGCAACACGGCCTTGGATTTCTCAAAATCTCCCTTGGCACGCAAATAATCCTTTTGTGGGATGATTTGATCGGCAAACAGCTTGTCAGCACGTTCCGCACCGGCCTTTGCCAAAGCATGTTCGCTGACCGCCTGTATGAATGCAGACTGAGCTTCTCCCACTTCAATGCTGTCGATCAACGCTAGCGTTTGACCCGACCGCACATTGTCTCCCAGATTGCCTATTACTTTGACTAGCCGACCTGCGACTCTCGGCGCGACGTGGGCAAACCGGTCTTGATTGGCACCGATCGATGCTGTCACTTCGATTTGCTCACTGACCTCTTTTTCTTGTAATGGGGCGATGGAGATGTCCGCAGCTTGAATCTCTTCAGCGGAAAGCTGTAGCTTTCCCTTTTCATGTTCGGCGCTTTCTGCCGATTTCCCTTTCTCGCTCGCCGAGTCGGCTCGCTGTCCAGCAGGCTGTTCTTGTTTAGCGGCGGTCGGTGTCGAGGATTGCCCTTTGCCGCAACCGGCGAGGGCCGCTACCAAGAGGAGCGCGCAGGCGCAACGCCATTGGAGTGAGGTCATGGATATTTTTCCGTCAGAATGTTTGGAGTTGGAGTGAATCTCTGGGCTCATCTTGGTGCCCCGGTATCGAGCCATCCGGCTGCCTGCTGCAGAGCAATACGTGTCATCCGCAGTTCGGTTTCGGCATCGATCAGGTCGCGCCGTCCATCGAGTACTTGGCGGTTTACGAGAAGGAGTTGCATCAATCCGATCTCGCCTGCCTGCAGACTCTTGAGCGACAGGCGCTGGTTTTCTTCAAGAGCGGGAAGCGCGGACAGACGCAAAGCGTTCATCCGTACAATTTGGCTCTGTAGTTTTTGCCACATCGCGTTGATGTCCGCTCCTGTGTCGCGAATAGCGCTTTGCCGCTCGATCTGTGCCTGCGTCAGATCAGTACTTGCACGCCCGATTCCGCTGGCGTTATTTCGAAATAGTGGCAACGGCAGTGACAGTGTCAATCGGGTAATCCGTTCGCGGGCATCACTAGCGCCTTCACGGGCGGTCGAAATTCCCATTGTCACGTCCGGGTAACGCGCCGCGTGCTCAAGAGAGAGGCGATGTGTCGCCGCCTGTTCGCGGTGATCGAGTACTCGCAGCTGAGGACGGTTTGCGCTTTGCTCTAGCAATTTTTCCAGTGTGTAGTCGGGCGTCGGAACATCCAGCAAACCTATCGCTTCGGGAAGCTGGCCGGGTGGCAACTGGAGGATCGTGCCCAATTCTGCACGGGCTTGTATCACCTGTTCTTGCAATGAGCCGATTTGATTTCTGGCACGAACCGCTTCGACTTGGGCCAAGTTGCCATCGAGACGGCTATCCTCGCCGGCCGTCACCCGTTTCTTGATTGCCAATGCGGTATCTTCAATGGTCTTCAGCGAGCTCTGTTCCGTTGCCGCACGTTCCTGCAGCGACAGCACTTGGACGAACCGGCGTTCTACTTCACCGCGCAACCGGAGCCGCGCCTCCTCAATCGATGCATCGAGCGCATCAAGTTCCTGTCGGGCCGCTTGGCGCCGATAACCTTGTTGGCCCGCGATTTCGACGGTTTGGGCGATGCCCACCATCCACTCGCGTTGAATGTCGGATGTCAAGCCAGCTTGGGGCACAGTGCGCCGAGTGCGTTCCAATGACAATTCCGGATTGTTACGTAGCAGGCCGCGCGCATCTGCCGCTTCGCCTTCGACCGCCGCCCGCTGTGCTAGCGCACGGCGCAGATCTGGGTTCTGTTGTTCAGCACGCAGAAACGCCTGTTCGAGCGAGAGCGAGGTTCCGGACGTCATGGCAGTAACGGCGGTTTGATCAACTGAGATTTGTATCACCCGTTCACTGGCATGGGCAGCAACGGGAATGACTAGTAGTGCCGCAAAGAGCGGCAGCATAACGACTTGCATCGAATTCTCCAACAAAACGAGGAATATTCGGCGAGAGGTCGCAATAGCGCCAACTAAAGTGTGCGCTTAGAACAGAACGCCCCCGCCAGCTCAGCTGGCGGCAGGCCATTTAGGCCGTATTGGCCCATCGGGAATGTGCGATTGGTATGCCGTGGCATCGGATAAAACGGACACAAAGTCTTGTTCTACCGGAATTAATGAATTGAAGGAGTACGCTGGTGTAGCGGCGGCAAAATTACAAAACAGGTGGCAACCTGGGCAGCAACTACGTTGATATTTGTTGGCAGTTTTCTGAGTGGGCTTATCAACGGTGGAGCGTTGTCCTGCGTTTTCAGACGCAGCCTGCGAAAGACTCGTGTCCGCCAATTCGCGTATGCCTGCTATCGCTGCCCACGCCATGTGGAGCGGCAATAAAGTCATTAGCAGGATAAGGAGCGCACGTTTCATCCCTTAATATTATACACATAAGCCTACGACTAGCAAAAGAAGATTACAATGGGAATTATTCGCATTAACCTTTCGATTTTTGAAGAAAAAACTGTATGTTCACTCTCCGCTTTTTTTCGATTGCCCTGATCTGTCTCGCGTCATCGCTGCTGCCGGTTCATGCAGATGACCTATCCACACAGAACAAAACGAAGCAGGTCTGGCAGTTGCTCGACTATATCGCTGTTGACTATCATAAATCCGTCAAGGACGGTGCGGTGGTCAACCAAGTGGAATACACTGAGATGCAGGAGTTTGCTTACACCGCGGAACGGCAACTGACAGAAATGCCGACCAGCCAGGCCCTACCAGGATTGATAAAGGACGCGGCCACGCTGCGTGCGTCCGTTGCTGAAAAAGCGCCGGCGGCGGCGGTCGGCGACCAAGCGCACGCGTTAGCTGCCGCTTTGCTCGCGATCTATCCTGTTCCGGTTGCTCCCACCAAATTGCCGGATCTGCAGCGTGGTGCAGCGCTCTACCAAAGCCAGTGCGCTTCCTGTCACGGAGTATCGGGCCATGCTGATGGCCCACTGGCCGCCACCTTGAATCCACCACCCATTGCGCTGTCGGACCACAGTCGCGCTCAAGAGCGTAGCGTGTTCGCCCTGCAGCAAATCATCACACAGGGCGTCGCGGGTACATCAATGCCAAGCTTTGCACAACTATCAGAGGATGAGCGTTGGGCTGTCGCCTATTTTGCGTCTACGCTGTCGTACTCTGGGAGTGAGCGTCAGGCAGGCGCAAAGCTATGGTCGTCACGTGCGGATCTGCACGCGGCCGTGCCCACGCTTGCCAAATTGAGCCTGACCGCCGAGGCGGCGCTTGCCAAAACCGCTGTAGGAGATGCGGCGCGGCCGTTGGTCGCCTATTTGAGAAGCACGCCGGACGCCCTCAATGCATCGGGCGCGGACAGTCTTCCGATTGCCAAGAACAAGTTAAGGGAAAGCATTGCCGCCTTGGATAGCGGAGACAAGTCGGCGGCGGCGCGGCTTGCGTTATCTGCCTATCTCGACGGATTCGAACCCGTCGAGCCGGCGCTGGCGGCCAAGAACAAGGGCTTGTTTGAGAATATCGAAAAGACCATGGGCTCTTATCGCAATGCGGTCACTACTGGGAATGTCCCGCAGGCGCATTCCATCGAGCAGCGTTTGCTGGTGTTGCTGACCGAGGCGCAATTAGCGCTCGATTCATCCAATGATCCGCTGTCGACGTTTGTGGGCGCGTTGACGATCCTGCTGCGCGAAGGGCTTGAAGCATTGTTGGTTGTAGTCGCGATGATAGCTTTTCTGAAGAAGGCTGAACGCACCGACGTTCTGCCCTATGTGCATGCCGGCTGGATGGCGGCGCTGGCGGCAGGCGGACTAACATGGGCGGTCGCCACGTACCTAGTCGACCTGAGCGGAGCTAGCCGCGAGATGACAGAGGGGTTTTCGGCCATCTTTGCCGCTATCGTTCTACTCGGCGTTGGCATCTGGATGCATCAAAAGAGTCTGGCGGGGCGCTGGCAATCCTACGTCAAACAAAAGCTGTCGTCGGCGCTGAACAAAAAATCGGCCATGATGCTGTTCCTATTGGCGTTCGTCACGGTCTATCGTGAGGTCTTTGAAACCGTCCTGTTTTACGCGGCGCTTTGGACACCAGAGAACGGTGGGTACTTACTCGCCGGCCTTGCGACCGGCACGGCAATCCTCGCTGCCATCGGTGTGATTTTATTGCGCTCGTCGGCGCGTTTGCCGATCAGCCAGTTTTTCGCGTTCAGCTCGGCTCTGGTTGCAGTGCTGGCAATTGTGCTCATGGGTAAAGGTGTCGCCGCACTGCAAAAGATTGGCTATCTGGAAATAACGCCAATCACCATGCCTCGGATTGATGTCCTGGGTGTCTATCCGTCGATGCAAACCATCCTGGCGCAAGTGCTGACCCTGATGATTATTGTGGCCAGCGTTGTCTACAATATCCAGTCTCAACGGAAATCAAGTGCAAAAGCGGATGACGCCATGATGGAACGTTGACTCGGTCAAGATAATTACCGTAATCTCGTCCAAGGAAGATGACCGGCTGGAATACCGTTCGTCGTTTGGGAATTGGCACGAAGTTACTGTAAATGGCGGGGTATCGACGTTGATGCGAATCAGTTTCGTTTCGCCCTCGCACGTAGCAGGCTTCCGGCCGCGTTATCCTCGAATCGACCGGCCTCCTCGATGTAACCTTGCCCCGTGCCATCGTGGCGCCAGCCGCCTTGGCACTTGATGTCGCGGAAGTCAGCACCAGCCCGATGCGCGCTGGTGGCCGTCCCCCGCCGCAGGCTATGGCTCGACAGATCCGGTACGTAGCCAAGCCCGGCCAGCGTCGCGAGTTTTTTGAAGGGTCGGCATCCGACGCCGGGATATCATTCAGCGTCATCGCCACTGGTAAAGTGCTTGCTGATGGACTTCTGCTTCGCCGCGCGGTGAGCAACCTCGTATCGAACGCCATACGGTACACCCCAAAGGGTGAAACTATCACGCTCACGGCGACAGCTAACGACGACGGGGCCGTGGTTTCCGTTTCCAATCCTGGCCCAGTCATCATGCAGGAACACCTGCCGCGGGTGTTTGACCGGTTCTACATTTCCGATAAATCGAGGTCCAGTACGTCAGCCTCGGCTGGGCTTGGACTTTCAATCGTCAATTCCTTCATAGGGCTTCACCATGGCCGTGCCAGTGTCACGAGTGAGCTTGATGGATTTACCCAGTTCACGCTATTTTTTCCTGAGACGACTGCACCGAACGAAACAGTTTGAACTTCCCCTGAAAATTCGTCTTCCACAGGTGACGTAAAATAACGTTACTTTGGAAGACTTAGTTCCTTCGATGGCCAAGGAGCTTGGGCTGAGCGACCAGACGCTGCGCAACTAGATGAAGGCGGCCACTCGGGCCAGCTCAAGGGAGCGGACAACAAGGTGGTGACGCCGGAAGCGATGGAGGTACTTCAGTTTGTGAAATATTGGCTCAGCGCTACGCTCTGAACTTATCGAGGAAATACGCGCAACATTCCAAAGTAATTTCATGCGCTATAATACTTCGCATGGTCAAACG
>JAEAMG010000973.1_pt1 | contig 26153 bp, 18 predicted proteins | sample 8958741 | NCBI WGS metagenome assembly JAEAMG01 (sample SAMN16933256, study PRJNA681125) | bioreactor sludge metagenome | isolation source: anaerobic bioreactor treating anionic surfactant - SDBS | place: India: Bengaluru | collected 2019-02-28 | reverse complement strand
ATTTCACCGGCCATTTTCTCGGCAGCTTCGAGCGTAGCGCAACGGGGACCGCCCGCCGCGACAATGGGGGCGGCAAAAGCGTTGACAATATCTCTGAAAGAAGCCACGTCCCCTGTATAAGGCACCTTGATAAGGTCCGCACCCATTTCCAATCCGGTCCGTGCCGCATAGAATATATGTTCGGCGTCATGGAGTATGGTATGGCGTTCATCCCCGCCGGCCAGAGGGTAAATATGCGGGATGACCGGCAGGCCGAAAAGGGCTGCACAACGCACGACTTCGGAGAGATGACGCAGGTATTTTATTTCCTCCTTACAGTACACGAACATGGCCACAGCGATGGCATCAGCGCCCAAGGCCATCACCTCTTCCACGGTGGCTGTATCGGCGAAATCGGGTTCGCCGGCGCGGAGCGCCATGCTTTGTATAATGAGCGGCACCCGCCCCGCATACGGCCGCATATACCGCATGGCGATACCCTTGTTCATAGTGAGGGCATCCGCTCCGCCCTCCACAATTTTTTCCAGAGTTGGTTCCATGTGCCGCAGACCATCTGGAAATCCAATGGGATAGTTAATCATGTGGTCCACCGCCACTGTCAATACACGCCTCTCCCGAAAAGCCAGGATACGGTTCAGTCGGGTCATCTTCCCCAGTTCACTCATTTGTCGGTACTCCTGTGATTGTTCTGACGCATGAATATGGTTACTTCTTCCAATGTCGGAATTCCCGCACGGCCACCAAGCCGGGTACATTTTAATGCCGCAGTCGCCGCTGCGAAACGGGCACACTGCCCCATGTCCCACCCCCGCGCCCAGGCGAATCCGAAGGCGCCATGGAATACATCGCCCGCACCGGTGGTATCTACGACAGGCACAGGAAACGCCGCGCCCCGCAAGAAGCCTTCCGGTCCCAGCGCCGCCCATCCCCGGGCGCCAAGCGTAACCAGGACCACCGGAGGGCCCAGGCGTTGAATCCTCGAAAGTTCCTTTTTCAACAACCGGTCGCTTTCAAACTCCTCCCGTTCGGATGCGGGCGCTATTACCACATCCACCGCCGCGAGAAAGGGATGGTTCGTGTCACCAAGCGCGATGTCCGCAATGACAGGGATGCCCCGTTCCCTGGCGAAATGCGCCGCCCCCAGCCCGAGTTGCGGATACACATCATCCACAAGCACGACATTGCAACCGGCAAGACATGAAAGATTTTGTACTTCATATTCTTTCAACGTGGAAGGGCAATGATGATAAATGGTCCGATGTCCGGTCTCCGGCTCCACATGAATAAAACTGACCGGAGAAGTCGTTTTTGGAAGCCGATGAATTATCCGTTCCTTTACACCATACGTTTCCAGTTCCTTTTCGATGTCATCCGCGACGAAATCATCTCCCAACAGGCTGATAAAACGGGTATTTGCACCCAACCTGGCACAGGCGACCAGCGCCGTTGCGGTTAATCCGCCTCCCTGAATCGTACACTCACGCACCGGAGACACGCTATCCTTTTGGGCGCGTGGGGCGACAAACAGGTAGTCCAGGCAACAATTTCCGGCGCCACCGATACTCACATTTTGCATAGGCAAGGGACACACGCATTTAATCCTTTGATTGGATAAAAGTTTTCAAAAGGCCCCAACCGTTCTGAAACCCGTGGAACGCACTCATTATACGGGCGTTCAATCCCACAAACAATTTTGATTTCGCGGATTCACCCCACTATACTCGAATAACGGAAATAAAACGCCCACCCCCTGGCTTTTTCCCAGTCACATCGGTGCCGGCGGGGTAACAGGCATCCAAGCCTGTTTTACACCAGTCCCGAAAAGGAACAGATATCATGAAAACGCCAACTTCGGAGGAAATATATGAATCCCTGGCCGCGATAGAAATCTTTGACGCGCATACACATCTTGTTGGGGGTCGCCTTGGCGCCCGGGGATTGCATGACATCCTTTTGTATCACATGACCATCAGTGACCTGTATGCGGCAGGATGTCCCAGTGGCCGGCGATTGACCGAATATCCCGGGGAACCCGGTGAATGCGAAGCCCATCAACGCATTTGCGAGGCGCTGCCTTTCCTTCCTCATGTGGCCGCCACCAGCAGTTACTGGGCGATCCGAATCCTGCTGGCGGACTTGTATGATTGGCGCGAACCCATCACAACCTCCAACTGGCAGCAGCTCGATTCCTTGATTCGGGAGCGCGCCAACGACCGAAGTTGGCATAGGGAGGTGTTGCGGCGAGCGCGCATCTGCGGTTCATGCACCGAGTTTGCCCGGCGCGAACAGGGACAAGACGACGATTGGTTTATATATAGTCTCGAGTGGGCTTTTTTCACCCGATGCCAGTGGGGAGAATACGACACGGCACTTTACGAGCTCGAGCGTTGCTGGGGCCGCGAACCGGGGCCGCCCGCCCCCATCACTTCCGGAAAACGCCCCCCGGCAAATCGTGAAATTAAAACGCTCGAAGAGGCGCGAGAGGCCCTGGACTGGTACCTGGGACATATCCCGGAGTGTGTAGTGTCCATTGCGACCCACCTCTCCACGGACATTGGTTACAGGCCGGTTACGGACGAAACCATGCAGCAGGCGATATCGCGCAGAACCCACGCAGGACCACAAGAGCGTGATATTTATGCCAATTACATCAATGAGGCCTTTCTAAACGGGCTCGCTGCCAGAGAAAAGCCCCTGCTTTTTCAGTTCAGTTTCGGTGCGGAACCCCTCCCTTATGAAACAGGCAGCCGGGTCAATCAGGACAGTTTGGCCGATTTGGCCGCCATGCTTGCCCGCCATCCGGGGTTACAGTTCCAGTGTTATTGCGCCTCAGCCCATGCCAATCAAGGTCTTTGCACCCTTGCCCGGGAACTGCCCAATTTTTCGCTGGCCGGGTATTGGTGGCATAATTTCTTCCCCACTGTCATGGAACGCGTCATGAGCGAACGCATGGATATGCTGCCCATGAACCGTCAGGTGGGATTTTTTTCAGATGCTTACTGCGTGGAGTGGGCCTACGCCAAAAGCATCCTCGTCCGCAAGGTAATGGCCAAGGTCTTATCGGAAAAACTTCGACTGGGCCAGCTCGATCCGGACAGCGCCTTCCATTTTGCCCAGGTCACCTTGCGCGATACGGGCCGCCACATGTTGTCTGTTGCCGAATAATGTCTCCTGTAACGGTCTTTAAGCCTTTATCTGATTCAGAAGCCTTTGCACCGTCTCCTGAATCTTTTGGGCGGCATCAATTTCAAGATAACTGGATCTGGCACGCCAGGTCTCATATCCCCCCAGCGCATGATGCTCTGCAGTGGGCAAATACCCATTGTAGCCGTTGGCGAGTTCGATGGTAAACGTTTGTGTAAAAGGACCCGCTGCGCGCAGCGCGAGCCCGATTTCCACAAAGACCTCGCAGGGTATGGCGGCAATACCCACCTCCCCGATGCGTATCGCCTGGAGCGGCACGGAAACGGTATCGGGGAATTCCGCCAGCAACAGGCTTTCCCTGGCAAAGACCTCTTCGGATGTTTTCATGATGGCGCCGGCGGCATTTACAATGGCGCGGGCCCGTTCCAAATCCTCAGCATTCGGTTTTCTGACACCCAAGGTAATTTCCGAAGTTGCGGCGGCCAGGACCGCCGTGTCGTGAAACTCCAGTTCCTGGTAACGCTGATAGACTTCCTGGGCCACTTTCACGGCCACGGCGCTCATACGCGAATAGGGTGCGCCGGAGGTCCCCGGCTCCCGGAAATTGATGTTATTGATGTTGCCGCTGGTACCGTTGGACATCATGGCCAGGAAGGGCGCTGCCCCGACAGCCGGAGCCATTGCTTCAGCAAGCGATTTCGCAAAATAACCGAAATAATCCGCACACAAAACCGCCCCTTCGGTATCACCGACATAGTGCAGCGAGTAATTGGCCAGCACGGACAGGGGCGTACCGTCCGGACGGCGCACCGCCAGAAAAGACACAGTCGGATCAGTCGGCCCCGACGGTTCCACGAGATTTTCACTGGCACGAGGCGGGTTCATCTGCACCCGGTCCGTTGTCCCGCCGAAGGGATTCGGGGGAATGGTTCCGGGTTTCATAAACCAACGACGATTGAAGACCTCTTCCGGCACCGAACCCACGCCCCAGGCGATCTGCGCTGGTTCCAGCGCTTTCAGGGCTATGCTCACCGCTTCCGCAATGCGCTCCGCCAGAAAATCGGCATATCCCGGTACCGGATCGCTTTGAAAAACGGAGGTAACGGTGACTCCCGTGTGAGTATGGGTGGCCGCGGCCATGACATGGTCGGGGGGCAATCCTGTCTGTTCCTGGATACGCTTTTTCGCCGCGTCAAAGACCGGCCTTTGGATAAGACAGTTATCCACCATGACCAGAGCCAATTGCGTAGCGCCATCGTCAAGCACAAGACAACGGGCATTGAGCAGGTCATGCACACCGGTGGCGGTCCTGTCCTGAAAGCCACCCACCATGGACACCGGAAGTTCGGGCGTAATATCCACACAGGCAATCCCGGCACGAAACCCACGAGGACTTTCCTGCGCCGACACAGGCAACGCATGCAAAGCGGCGCCCGCTGACATTCCGCCACAAAGAGCCAGAAAAGAACGGCGCGAGATACCCTTAAAGCTCAAATATCTCATGAGAGAACTCCTTCTTTTTTCCGGTAGTATACGTCATGAAGGGGACGCCTGTCACGAAACAAAACCGTGCCGCTCCACAAGGTATTCCCACCCCACCGCGTCTATTCCCCCCACCGCGCCTTGTGCGACTGGGCCGCAAGCCAGCGCGTCTGATAATCCAGGATGGTCATCCAATGTCGGGGGGTATACCCCGCCACGCGACCGCCTTGCTGCGGTAATTGATAGGAAACCGTGGTAATGTGTTTTACGCCTACTGCGTAATAGAGCGCCACCCGTTCCGCATAAGACAGTACACGGTGCTTTTCATAAGCGTTAAGCAACAAACTGGTCCGATAAAATAGTTTGTTGGCATTCACCGTGGTACGAATGCAAAGATTGGAAACGGCGTAGGAGATATCTTCCAGGTAACATCCATCACCGGCAAACTCCATATCAATAATGCCATTCAGCTTTTCGCCGATAAACAACAGGTTGCCGCCATGCCAGTCGCCATGGATGATTCCCGTTTCAAAAGCGTACCTTTTGTCAATATCCAACATGATTCTCGCATCATTGAGGAACTTGACAATATTGTTGCAGTGCCCGTGTATACGGGGGTCATTGCGCTCTTTGACGGCATGTTCGTAAAATGCCTTGAACGTTTCCCGGGGCACCTCGCTGAAGCGCCATTTACGCGCATCACGGGGCGGGGCAGGCAACCCCTGGCATACCTGGTGAAAACGGCCCAACGCCTCTCCGGAAATAGTGAGGGTAGTTTCCGTGATGGGCATCTGGCCGCCTTCAATAAATCCCTGCAACTCCAGCGCCCAGGTATCGAGACTGACGAAAGTATGTCCGTCACGGGTCTTTTGAATAGGCGCCACAGGCAGGCCGCTGGTGATGAGGTGGGCCGCAAGGTTGTGTTGGAAATACAGCGCATCCAGCGTAACAGGGTCATTTTTGTACGTTTTTACGAGAAACTTGCCCGCCTCCGACTCCAACACCATTTTCCTGTGGCGGCGCTGATGCGTAGTTTCCAATTGATAAGGCAAATCCACTGTGCCTAAATCATAGTGTTCACGGATGATCGCGGCTATGATATCCATGCCCTCTAGTTTAGTACTCAACGTATTAACTACCTTACCAATTCCCGGTGCTATTCCTGCTCTTATACTTCCTATTACTGCGTAAATTTGTATTGATCGCGCTTATTCATGTGCATGGCCAGCCCACGCACGGGACCTATCAGTCCCTCCGCACATCCCAGGAGCGGATAAATAAGTTACATAAATAGGAAATATAACTTCCGTTAAAATTCTATCATTTATGTCAATAATTTTTCCAGTACTTTAAAAATCCGGCAACCTGGGCATGACCCGTCCTTACGCGTAAACCCCCGAATACCCTAAAAGACTCCTCCAGATTAGCGCCATGACTTATCACGCTTGCCTATCTCCCGAATATTGTAACGATTTATACTACGCTATTCTAATTATACCCTTACCGGATCGAGCGTTGGCAACAAGTTGTTGGACTGAACGGCTTCGCCGTGGATATTCTTTCCTGTGTCCGCAAAAAGGGGACAGACGACCAAATAGCAGCAAGGACTGACAAACAGCCTCTATGCAGCAATCATGGGCTATTTGGCAGTCAGTCCCCTTTTTGCTCAGTCTTCTTACTTGCGTTTAGTCCAACAAAGTTTTTCAGTTGACAGGGTAACTGAAAAAGCTTATTCGTTTTGCTTTGCTTGGGGGACCATTGCGCGGGCACTAAAATAACGCGTAACCCCACATACCTGACCCGGACTTTCCGCACAAGGATTCACCTCTTACACTCCCCGCTTGTGCTCGTAATCGAGATGGTTCTCTAAAAAACCGGCCTTATCGTTTTACGCAGGGCTGCCAGTACTCTTTTGACAAGGTAAAGAGGCCTCTTGTGACCGCGCATATCACATTCCCTGAGACGCTTTGACTTATCCGCAGACTTCGATACGCAACAACACACTGTCGCCAGTCAACCTGCGCAAAACACCTGACAGGACGTACGCTCCCCTGCCCTGCGAAAAAATCCCTTGAGACATGCGTATTAGAGATTGTCGAGCATCCGTTGCCTGTTGAGAGGTTGAACCTCTTTTACAATCCAGCGCCGCATCTCCTTGCCGGCCTCCGTATCCTGGGGATAGGAGATAAAATCAAGGCGCAGCCCAAGACGCATTGCAACCCGACAGGCGATAAGCGGCCATACGGCGCCTATATCCCCTATAATGGGAATGCTTCCCTCGTGACGGGCAAATCCGGACATTTCCATGCGGAACGGCACCTTGAACAGTTTGGTCTTGGGGAGTCCTTCAGCGATGGCACGCTGCACCTCGCCGCCGCCCCGTTCCGCTTCCCATACGCTTGCCAAGGCCGGATCAAGGTCTATACGCACAAGGGTTTTCCCTTCCAGGGAATAGGTGTAATGTCCCATCCAGGCGGACCATAGGCCGTGACCGGTATAACGTTCCAGGGGGCCATCGTGCACTTCCTGGGTAAGCGCCACAGCGGACTCGATAATCGCGTCGGCTTCGTCCAGCATGTGCGCGAGGCGTGTTGCCCGTTCGCGCAAGCTGATGGAATCCCCGATATAGAGACCAACCCTGCCGCCACCGACCAATTGCGGGATGGTAACAAGAACAGGCAGGCGTTTTCGGGCTCCCATGCCTATCATGGTACGTTCGTCCGCGCCGAGGCCTGCCACTTCCTCAAAGGCAAATCCCCTGGAACGGGCAAGATCACAAATCTCGGCAGCCAGCCATTCCATATACAATCCCATCGGATAGCCCAAGTTGCCGGCCGCTTTGATGATAATCCTGCCTATCGCCTGGTTTAATCTTTCGATGAGGTCACGGTCCAGCGGCATGTACTGTTCGACATCCTTGAGCACGGCATCGCTGACCAGCGACAATTCGAATTCACCTCCCCGGGGCAGCAGCACCTTCGGTACGCCAACCGGCACGCCCGGGCATCGCTTGACCTCATCGAGGGTGCCACCCATTTCATGGGCCACCACAGCGGAACTGGTCGCAACGCCGTCCACAATGCCGATACGCATCAGCTGCGCTATCAGGGTGGTGACGCCTTCATGCACATTGGGACCGCTCCCTGTAACCACGACCACCTTGCCGCCCCGTTCTTTGACCGCGACGATACGCCGCGTCGCTTCTTCAATACGGCTCAAGGACATCTCATCAAGCCGGGACTCGATCTCCGTCAGCACTTCAGCTTTAATCATCATGACCACCGCTCCTTCATCCTTCGCGTTCACGGAGCATCTGTTCCGCCCGTTCTATATCTTCCTGCGTATCCACACTGAACCCGTGAAAGGCCTTGTCCGGCACGGCGGACTCCGTGACTTGGATTCTGAATCCGTGTTCCAGCCATCGCAACTGTTCCAGCGACTCCACTTTTTCCAGCGTGGTGGCGGGGAGCCGGGTCAGCTGCAACAGGGTATCCTTGCGGTATACATAAAGGCCCACATGTTCGAACACATTATGCGGCACGGCCTCGCGCGGGTAGGGAATCAGGGACCGGGAAAAATAAAGGGCTTTACCTGTCAGATCGGCAACAACCTTCACCACACTGGGATTTCGCAGGTCTTCTTCATGCGTTATGGGAAACATGAGCGTGGATATTGCCGCATCTCCCTCCTTCAATAACGCGGCAACCGCCTCGTCAAGCATGGACGGGGCGATAAAAGGCTGGTCGCCCTGGATGTTTACGATAATATCTGTCTCCAGTTTTGAAGCCGCTTCGGCCACCCGGTCCGTACCGCTGGGATGGTCCGCACGGGTCATTACGGCCTGGCCGCCGAATGCTCTCACCGCTTCCGCAATACGCATATCATCCGTGGCCACGAATACGGTGTGTAGCAGTTCAGACTTGCCGCATTGCTCATATACGCGTTGGATCATGGATTTCCCGCCAATCAGCGCCAGCGGCTTGCCCGGACACCGGCTGGAGGCAAAGCGGGCCGGTATTACACCGGCGACATGAATATCCTGCATAAGTGGCTCCTTACGGCATTTGCATACCAATCTTGATTGAAGTAGTATACTATAAACACTGTGTAATCGAGGTAGCGTCGGGTGGGAATGGCAGGCACTGTTTCACCGCCAGAGGATTATTTGATGGAAAAGTACAACGCATTGGATATCGCCGTCATTATGGCTTATTTCGCCGTAATAGCAGGCATTGGTTCCTGGTTCGCCACACGGCGTTCCCAGAACACGGAGCAATATTTTGTTGCGGGCCGTTCTTATCCTGGCTGGATTTTGGGCATCTCACTGTTCGGCGCCACCATCAGTTCGATAAGTTTTGTGGCGTATCCGGCGGACGCGTTCCGCACCGGCTACCTGCGGTATATCATCTGTATTACCCTGCCTGTCGCCATCCTGATTGTGTCCCGCTTCTTCATTCCCCTGTTCCGCAAGCGTCGCGTTGTCACGGTATTTGAATACCTTGAATATCGTTTTGGCCCGCGCACCCGGGTATACGGAGCGTGTGTATTCATCCTTTCCCAGTGTTTCCGGATCAGCCTGGTGCAGTTTCTGGTGGCTTTACTCATCCATAATATCACCGGCTGGGATGTCACGATATGCATCCTTCTCGGCGGTGTATTTACCGCCTACTACACGATAGCGGGAGGTATCCGTGCCGTGGTCTGGACCGATCTCTTCGAATGTGTCGTGCTGGTCGGTGGCGCGCTGCTATTATTGTTTGTGGTTGTCTGGAAGATGCCCGGCGGCCTGGGACAGATCATTGCCATAGGTATTCAGGACGGCAAATTCCAATTCAACGAAATGGTGAACGGTACGCTTACCCCCATCCCCTGGGGGGCTTCTCTGAGCCATAAGACGCTTGCCATGTTGCTTCTGGTCGGTTTGTTCCAATGGCTCCACGAATACTGCGCCAACCAGGAAGTGGTCCAGAAATACTGCGCGGCAAAGAGCACTCATGAAGCCCGTCGTGCCACGTGGCTCAATTGCCTCTTCTGCGTCCCGGCCTGGGGATATTTCATGTTTCTTGGCACGGCTTTCTACGCCTTTTACAAGGTGTTTCCGGAACAAGCCGCCACGGAAATGCTCACGGGCATACGTAAGGCGGAAGAAGTGATGCCCCACTTTGTGACCACCCAGTTGCCGCGCGGCGCCGTAGGCCTGGTCGTGGCCGGCGTGCTCGGTGCGGCCATGTCGAGTATGAGCGCCGCACTGAACAGCATTGCCGCCGTTGTCGTGAACGACATCTACAAACGACATCTGCAAACAGAACAAAATGATCAACATTACATGCGCGTGGCACGCCTTGTCACTTTTGCCGCCTCCTGCATCATGATTGGCGGCGCGTATCTCCTATTTAAGGCGGACACCCTGACCCTCCAGGACTTGTGGGCGGAATTCCAATCCATCGTGGCCGGCGGTCTGCTTGGCTTGTTCACGCTGGGTATTTTCACCGTTCGCGGCGACGGCCGCGCTGTCGTCGCAGGCATATTTTTTGCCGTAATCTTTTCCGCCGTTATTTCCGCCTCAGCACTGGGCTGGCTGCCGGAAGGCGCAGCAACTTTTGTGCGCAGTCATTTCGAGGGGTACTATACCGGCATTGTCGGCAATGTGGTTATGTTTACTCTGGGTTATATACTTGCCAGAGTGTTTACGAGACGCGACGACAACCTGCACAACCTCACGGTGTGGACTTTAGATAAGACAGCGACGGACGCGTGAAGGAATACCCGGATAACGGAACCCGTGCCAACCCTGTTCCGCCGTACCTGGACCTCGGCCAAGGGTGTGCACACGAACTAAAGAAGGAAGAAAGGCCGCCATCATGAAGGGAATTGTTCTCGCAGGAGGGGCAGGCACAAGGCTGCATCCCCTGACCATTGCGGTCAGCAAGCAGTTGCTTCCCGTATACGACAAGCCGATGGTGTACTACCCGTTGAGCGTACTGATGCTGGCGGGTATCCGGGACATCCTGCTGATTTCCACACCTCAGGATCTACCCCTGTTCAAGCGTCTTTTGGGAGATGGTTCCAATCTGGGCATTTCCTTGTCTTATACAGCCCAACAGGCGCCGAAGGGCATTGCAGAGGCCTTTCTCCTCGGAGAAAGTTTCATCGGCGACAGCCCCGTGAGCCTGATCCTCGGCGACAACATCTTTTACGGGCGGGGATTGGTGGATAATTTGCGCGAGAGCGCCCGGCTCGAAACGGGGGCTCTGATTTTCGCTTATTACGTGCGCAGCCCGGAACGGTACGGTGTGGTAGCGTTTGATGAGAAAGAACAAGTCGTCAGTCTGGAAGAAAAACCCACGGTCCCCAAAAGCAATTTCGCCGTCCCTGGCCTATACTTTTATGGACCGGATGTTGTTGAAATGGCCAAAACAGTACAACCCAGCCATCGGGGCGAACTGGAAATTACAGACCTCAATCTGCGCTATCTTGCCCAGGGACGACTCCGGGTAAGCGTCCTCAGCCGGGGCCTTGCCTGGCTCGATACCGGGACCAACCGCGGCTTGATGGAAGCGGGACAATTCGTACAGGTCATCGAGGAACGCCAAAGCCTTAAAATCGCCTGCCTCGAGGAAATCGCCTGGCGTAATCATTGGATAGGTGAGGCGGAGATTAGAGCTGCCTGCCGGGTCATGGGCGACAGCGCCTATGCCGCCTACCTGCGTGAATTTCTTGCCCGGGAGATCAGGTAACAAGCAGAAACCCGCTGTAAAGATCAAACAAAACACGGCGCCCTCTCCGCTTTTCTTCACAATCCTTTGAACAGACAGTAACCGGGTATAAAGCAAAAGAGCGCTTCAAAATCGCAGATATTAACAGGGCCGGTGGTATAATTACCCGTGTCAACGGGCCCGACGTCGGGATGCCCCGTTTTCTGTTCTGACGTGGAAAATGGAATAAGGATTACAGTACTCATGAACAACACCCACACGAGTGTCGGCGTATTGATGGGCGGGTGCAGCCTGGAACATGAGGTATCACTCCGTTCAGGGGAAGGCGTAACCCGGGCGCTTGCCGCCTCGGGATACCGTGTTGTCTCCATCACGATACTGAAGGGCGGCAAGTGGCAAATTGCCCACGAGCATCCGTTGCCTGTTTTTGACGCCCTTACCCAACTCAAAGAGTACTGCTTAAGTTGTATTTTTATTGCCCTGCACGGGCCAAACGGTGAAGACGGTCGCCTGCAGGGAATGTTTGATGTACTGGGCTACCCCTATACGGGTTCCGGCTGCGCGGCGAGCGCCCTCAGCATTGACAAACCCCGGGCAAAAGATGTTATCAGCGCGGCAGGCATTCCCACCGCCCCGAAATTTTGCGTTTCCGCGCAGGAGTGGCACCATAATCAGACCGCCATTGTCAACCACACCCTGGACTGCATGGGATTTCCCGTGGTAATAAAATCACCCTCCCAAGGATCGAGCTGCGGCATGTCCATCCCCCGTACGCAGCATGATTTTATCCGCGACATGAATGAAATTCTCCCCCTCGAAGGGGCTGTGATGGTGGAGGCGTATATTCACGGACTTGAAGTGACCTGTTCTGTACTTGATACAATTAGGGAAAAGCATCCTCGTGCCTTGCCGGTAACGGAGATACGCCCGAAACAATCCGATTTCTTCGATTATTATTCGAAGTATACCCCGGGCGCCACCAGCGAGATCACTCCGGCTCATATAGGCGACTCACTGACAACCCATGTACAGGAATTGGCCGTGGCCGCTCACCGGGCCCTGGGGTGCCGCAGCTGGAGCCGCAGTGACTTCATCCTAAGTGAAGAAGGCCCCATCTGGCTGGAGGTGAACACGCTGCCCGGATTAACGGAGACTTCACTCTTTCCCCAGGCGGCCGCTGTGGCAGGCATCTCGTATAACGAGTTAATCGTGCTTCTAACGGAAGATGCCATTGAACGCCACAAGGCTGCCAATCACAACGGATAGACCTTCATGACACTGGAATTTACCAAACTGCACGGACTCGGAAACGATTACCTGTTCATAGACGCGATCCGGAACCCGGTGAACCACCCGGAGGAACTGTCGCGCGCCATGAGCCACCGGCACCTGGGTGCGGGCGCAGACGGCATTATTCTTGTGCTTCAGGGCGAATCTCATCCTTTCCGCATGCGCATTTTCAACGCGGACGGCAGTGAAGCGGAAACCTGCGGCAACGGCATCCGCTGCTTCGCCAAGTATGTGTATGAGCGGGCGATGATCCGGGACACGGAGTTTATCATTGAAACCTTGGCAGGCCCCAATCGCGTCCAATTGACGGTACGCAACGGTAAAGTGGAAACAGTCCGGTCCAATATGGGTACGCCCAGGTTCGAACGCAGTCAGATACCCATGTCCGGCAACCCCGGCATGGTAAAGGAAGAACCGCTTCGGCTGGACGACGGCTGTGAAGTGCGGATCACCTGCGCCAATATTGGTAATCCCCATGCTGTTATCTTTGTGGAAGATGCCACAAAGGTGGATTTGAATGACCTCGGTCCGAAGATTGAAAACCATCCCGTTTTTCCGGAGCGCACCAATGTCGAGTTTGTCCATGTCCTGGATCGTGACAATATTGTGATGCGCATCTGGGAGCGGGGCAGTGGTATTACCATGGCAAGCGGCAGCGGTTCCTGCGGCGCGGCCCTGGCTTCCATGCTTACGGGTCGGGTCAACCGTCGCGTATCCGTGCATCTCACGTTCGGCCTGCTGTCCATCGAGTGGGCGGAAGATAATTGTGTTTACCAGGAAGGCCCCGCGACGGAGGTATACAGCGGCGTGTGGCCGTAAGGCGGCAATGGAGTTATTATGTGAGAAGTATCGGAATGTCATCGCGATTCCTGAATAAGAACGCGCGGCATTTCGTCTTGTTTGGTGGATAAGTTTCAACAACAATGTGTGCTAAAAGAATGAAACAAAGAAAGGAATCTCTTATGAAAAAAGTACTGCTGCTCACGCTTATGGTGTGCCTGGTGACGGCATTCACATGGACCATTTCCAACGCCGAGGATGCGCCGAAACCCCTCACCGTCCAAATCACGGGAAAAAACGTCAATCTGGTTAAAACCCTCTGTGGAGAGGAAGCCCAAGAACTGGATGCGGCTCTCGGCGGCTTAAATGTGCTCCTTGTCAAGGAAGCCCTTGACGCGGACGGCAAAGCCATCGAGGGGATGGCCGGCAAGATGCTGCACTATCTGCCAGTCGCGGCCGCGTCCAAACTTATGGCAGGCGAAGAGAACCTGGGCAAAACAGTGACCGTCAAAGGCGTCTTGTATAAAGATGCCCTGGTCGTGAGCGTTAAAGAGTTTGCGGTAGCGGCAGACGATGCCGCAGCCGGGGACGACTGGGATGAATGGGATGAACTCGGTGTCAAAACACTGAGCCAGCAGCAGGTCATCTAAACCTGCCGTCATGAGTACACCGCTTACGGGAAGGCATACGCGTCAATGCGTACGCCTATAACCGTGACGCTTATTGGAAATGGAGCGGGCTTGATAAGGTCCGGCACCTGTCAAGTCCGCTCGCTTTTGTTTGCTGCGAGAGACAAGTGCCAGTAGCAAGTTTAGGTGACCCAACAACCTTTATGAAACAAGAAAATGGAGTCTTCTCTTAATGAATGGTAAAAGATTAGCAAAGATGCTCTTCCTTTTCGTTGTGTCATGTTCCAGCCTGAATGCCGCATGGGCGGAAAAAGTCATCATCGCCCATCGCGGTGCCAGCGGCTATCTGCCTGAACATACCCTGGCGGCCTATGCCATGGCTTACGCCATGGGCGCCGATTATATCGAACAGGATTTGGCCATGACCAGTGACCATGTTCTGATTTGCCTGCATGACACCACTCTGGATGCCACCACCAACGTGGCGGAAGTGTTTCCGGACCGGAAACGGGAGGACGGCAAGTATTATCCGGCGGATTTTACTTTGGAGGAAATTCGCAGGCTGCGCACACGCGAGCGGCTTCCCAGGCGGTTCCCCCGAGAAACACAACTCTTTCCGATTCCGACTTTTGAGGAGGCGATACAACTGGTGCAAGGCCTGAACGCCTCCACGGGGCGCGATGTGGGCATCTATCCCGAGCTGAAGGATCCTTCGTTTTACAAAGAGGCGAATCTTCCTTTTGTGGAAACGATGCTTAACGTATTGGCCAAGTACGGCTATGAAGGCCCGGAAGCGAATATCTATATCCAATGTTTTTCCCCGTCTACACTGGTTTATCTGCGTGAAGAATTAAAATCCACCCTTCCCATGATACAGCTAATATCCGACAACGAAATGCTTGAAGAACTGGGATATGAAAAGATTGCCGGGTACGCCCAGGGCATCGGCCCAGAAAAGAAATGTATCGAAAAAGACCCCTCACTGGTGACGCGGGCGCACCAGGCCAATTTGAAAGTCCATCCGTACACCTTCCGGGCGGAGTTCGTACCGAAACCCTACGCCACCGTGGAAGAGGAGATGGACGCCTTTCTTTTCAAATACGATATTGACGGCGGCTTTGTAGACCAGCCGGACAAAATGAAGGCCGTCCTCGACGCGCATAAGTAATACGGGTTATAGAAACCAGCCTCGGAGCATAGTGTAACCATGATGATCAAGACCGGAACCCTTAGAGAACACATCCAGGCCTGGCTGGTGTTTCTTGCCGCCTATGCGGCTGTATTTGGAATCACCTTGTTTTTTGGAAACTATGTGGACGCCTCCTGGGATATTCAGGCCCTGCTCTGGTTGAATCCGGACCGGTACATTCCCGTACTGGATGAACTGATCATCCTGCAAACCGATTTTGCCATGATCTGCCTGCTCCTCATTTCGCTGGCATGGGTCATTGGCTATCACGCCAGCCGGAACCGTCCGGCGGCACAAAAATGGGCGCGCCGCGTACTGCACGTGCTGGGAATCCTGTTCGGCATCTGGTACGGCCTGGGCGTGGTCATTCATGACAAGGGCATCTTTTACTGGAATGAATACGCGTATCCGGCCGTCTTCCCGCTTCTGGGGCTGATCCTGTTTACGGGGTTTTATTTCGCGGGCAATCTGTATGTCAGGCTCGACGACGAGAATCAGCGCAAACTTGCCCATGCTTTCTGGCTGACCCTTGTGGCCTTGTTTTTTGTAAATGTAATTGGCGAAGACACCATCAAGCAGTGGATAGGGCGTCCCCGCCCCTTGAACGAGGCCAATGCCGCCTGGAACGGGGCCATACGCCAACTGCCCGATGAAATCGTGCGCGGCAGTTACTCGTACATCTCCGGCCACACCTCGAGTTTCTGGGCGCAAACCTTCATCTTCTTCTGGCTGATAAAGTCCTGGCGGTTCCGCATCCCGCTTCTCGCGCTGGGCGTGTTTCATGGGTATACCCGCCTTTACACCGCCGCCCATTTCCCTTATTGCGTGATTATGGCCACCTTCTTCGCCGTCGTGGTCACCTCCGTCCTGTACCACTGCCTCTGGAACCACCGTCATCTCCCCCTGATTTCCATGTTGCTGCTGTCCGTCGCAGTGTATCGGTTCCGTCAATCGTGGGCGCTGCCGGCCCTCATCGCCTGCATCAGTTTCGTCTGGTTCGACGTAAGCCTGCTTCTGAACGAAAGAGCACCCAAACCGGCCCCGCTGGACGGTACGCTTCAATGGCTTCCGCAATCCCAGGAGGAATAGGCCTCAGTCCCGCATATCCCCGGGAAACCGCATGGCCATGGCGAATTCCAGGGCGAAGTCCGGGTCCTGACTGAGTTCCACATGGTCCGCCAATCGCGCCAGGCGTTCCGCCTCACGCCAGGCATCGCCGGAAATCACCGCCCACTTGGCGCCGCTCAAGGCGACATTACCGACAAAGCGAATCTTTTCGTGGGGAACCTCGTGGGGAATCAGTCCGATGCGCTGGGCGTTGTCCCGGCGAATGAAACTGCCGAACCCGCCGGCGATAAGAACCTGCGCCAGGTCGGTGGGAACCAGTCCCGCCTGCTTTAACAAAATCGAAATACCGGCGCGAATGGCGCCCACGCCCAGCTGCAGTTCGCGCACATCCTGCTGGGTCAGGCTGATACGGCGGTCGCCGTCTTCATACAAGACAAACTCGGGGCTCTTCGCCTGATCAAGGCGCATCCGCCGACGCAAAGACAGCGGCAGGCCGGCATCAAGGGCATCCTCCGTCAAGAGGCGGCCGTCCGGCGCGAGCATGCCCGCCTTCAGCAGTTGGCCGCAGACGTCAATCAGGCCGCTGCCGCACAGTCCCCGCGGTGTCACATTGCCGATGACGCCCAGTTCCAGGTCAACGTCGAACAGAACCTTTTCGATGGCCCCTTCGGCGGCGCGCATGCCGCAGGAGATACGCGCCCCTTCAAAGGCGGGCCCGGCAGCCGTACTGGCCGCCTGGATACGTCCGTCATGGACCAGCACAATCTCACCGTTCGTGCCGATATCCACCAATAGCACGGGGCCTTCCATCGCACACACCTCCGTGGCCAGCATGCCCGCGACGGTATCGCCGCCCACGAATCCGCCGATGACGGGAAACACGCGGGCCTGCGCGCGGGGGTGGATGCCCAGGTTGAGTTCTTCCGCGGGCAGCGTCAAGCCCCTCCCAAAGACGGGCACAAAGGGCATCATCCCCAGCGAAGCGGGGTCGCATCCCGCAAGCAGATGCTGCATGGTGGTATTCCCCGCGAAGGCGGCCGCATAAATGTGCCGCGCGGCTACACCGGTATCCTCACAAAGCTGTTGAACCATCACCCGAAGGCGGCCCAGCAGGCAGGTGCGGATGATGGAAAGTTCCGCCGCGCCCCGGGACGCGAAAGCAATACGGGAAACAACGTCGTCACCAAAGACCGTCTGCGGATTCATATCGGAAACCACGGCCCGTTCCTCGCCGGATACCAGGTGCATCAGGACGCTGACCAGGGTGGTGGTGCCGATGTCGAAAGCCAGCCCGTAGGCGTCCTCCACGGTATTGCCCGGCTCGAAGTCCAGCAAGGAGGTCCCCCGCACCGTCGCGGTCCCGGAAAACGCGCAGTCGCGCAGGCGTTTCCCCAAGGTCTGCAGAACATCGGCCGGCGCCTCCAGAACCACCGGACCCGCCGTTTCAGCGGCAAGAGCGCGCTCCACACGCATAAGGTCGGGAAGATCATCGGTCAAGGTCGGCGGCGGCAGGGTCAGGAACCGCTTGCGGATATCCGCCTCCGCCCGCCGGTTGTTCCCCGCAGTGGCGTCGGTCTGGATTTGATGATACCCGCCGAAGACCGACGCTTGGGGAATCTCAATCACGGCGTCCTCTTCGAGACGGGCCTGGCAGCCCAGGCGCCAGCCGTGGGCGATGGCGGCGGGTTCCATCAGGCGGAGGTCCGCTTCGCCGGGTTCCGGCGCATTTTCAGCAAAGCGCACCCGGCATTTCCCGCAGGTGCCGGCGCCGCCGCAGGGGGTATCCACAATGATCCCGGCCCGGGCGACCGCTTCGAGCAGCCGCGATCCCGGCCGGACCCGAACGACATGCCCGCCCGGCTCGATTCGTAAGATGATCTCTTGCTTTGACATGGTTTCCATCCGCCCGGCATTCCGGGCGCCACGCACTCAGGACTGCACCGACATGATGTAATTGGTGGCGATGAGGCCCTGGTAATCCGCAACCTGTCCGCCATCCAGGCAGCACTCAATAATCGTTTTTCCCAGGGGATGCAACTCGGGAACCATAAACTCCCGCAGGTACTTGTGGAAAAAGGCCGTCAGCATCTCCGCGCCTTCATCATAGGCGGCCTCGCCCACTTCGGGTTGCGTATTCACCTGCAACAGTTCGCGGGACACGGAACTTCCCTCGACCGTCAGGTGCTGCAGGGCGTGGCCAAGCAGGGGGCACCGGGCGGGCGCGATCTGGTCCGTCTTGAATTTGGCGACGCCCCGGCGCGCCAGGTATTCCCGGGTGACCCATTGGGGCATGAAGCCGGTTTGCCAGGCGCCGATGTGCTGGTTGGGGCACAGGATGTGCACGACTTTCGGGGTGGCGACAATCTGGTTGAGCAACAGGTTGGCGTGCTCGACCTTGCGTCCGGGCGCGAAGGGCCAATAGGACCCCACGCCTTCGCTGGTCATGCCGGAAGAGTCCAGAATGCTGGGATTCGCATAGCCGCGCGGCGCCACCAGCCGCCACAACCAGGACAGCGCGGGCGGCAGCAGGTGAAAGATCCCGAGGATGCCGTACGAGGGGTGCTCGGCCGTGCAGGGCGGCGTGCGGACGCCCAGGCTCCGGATATCCACGGCCACCGGATCGTCAATGACGCCCGGCATGATGTGGCGGGGCACAATGACCCGGGGATTGGGGCAGGGCTGCTCCGGCGCGTCTTCGATATGCTCCCAGATAAGGGCGCGGCTGTTCGGCACGGCGTCAATGTTCAAGAACAGCAGCGGCTCGGAAGGCTGGGCGGTGAGGGCCTCGAACAGCGGGTCCGTCGCGTACCGGGTAATGTGGTTCACCCGCACGAACCAGGCCCGCTCGGCGTCGGCCACCGTCAGTTTCCCGTCGCCCTTCTGCAGGGACGGATGGCACAGGGCCATATCATCCGCCGCCGGGCGCAGCGCGCATCCGCGCGGAATCACGACGTGGCGCTGTTCCCCCGTGACCAGGTTGACCCCCAGCAGGAGCCTTCCATCGGGTTCGCGATGGGCCACCTCGAGCATTTCGCTCTTGCCGCCGCCGCTAGCCCCTTCGTGCATGATGTTCAGCGTGTTGTCATAGGGCGTGATCACCTGGACCACGGAGCAATGGGCGGTCACCCAGCCCTCGCGCTCGCCCAGGCCCAGCAGGCTGCCGTACACCCCCTTCTTTGCGCTCGGTCCCGGATACAGGTTGTACGAAAAAATCTCGTGGACCGCCGCGCCCCGCTGATGCACCACCACCTGTTTGCCGTCAAAGTCGGTGTGCCGGAAGGGCGGCGCGACGTAAATCAGTAATTTGGGGTTGAACTTCGCCGGGAGGTCTTCCGGAGCGATAATGCCCTGGAGCATGGCCAGGCCCAGCGCGAAGAATCCCGCGTTCGCCGGCGCTATCGCCACAGCATCCATGCCCATTTTGACCCTGCCGGCGACAAAGGCGAACACGGCGAGCTCCTGCTCCTGGAGCCAGGCGAGCGTCCGCGCGCGCAGCGGGTCGAAGGGCATGCCGAAACGCCCTTCAAAGGTGGGTTTGTCCGTGGGCAGCGCGTCGCCCATGACCATGCAGTCCGGTTCGCGCCGGCGCATATAGGCCTCGGGATAATTCGCCGACACCCCGTTGCGCACCCGGGCCACTGCGGCCTCGACAACGCGTCCCAGTCCGGGAACTTCGTAGGCCACCTCGAAAGCGTCGCTGTCCTTGCCGCCGCAGGCGAGGTCCACGAGTTCCGCCGCCGAAGCCGCCACAATCACCCCGGGCGCCGCCGCCAGCAAGGCCGCCGGTTCCGGGGGAAGATTCAAGCGTCTTATCCGTTCCTGCACGTTCTGTTTTTTTTGTTTCATAAGCCCAACCTTGTGAAACGTGTAATGTAACCAGCGGCACCCGTTTGTTCGGGAATATCCTTCTGGATCAGGACGGGATAACTGGCACAGACACCGTTTTTATGCACCCGGGGAAATATTTGCGCGGGAGTAACTGTCTTACAGGGTCCCCTACATACCTGCTTCTAATCCAAAGATAAAGTAAAACATGAGCGAAACAATGTCCCTGTTTTCGCGGCCTCGGTGTAAATGCAGGCAGTGAAAGACCCTGTCAGTCAGCTACGTGCGGAAAGACTATACCATATTACTTTAAGGAGGACACAATCATGCGTCAGCCGCGCACATCCCGGCAACAGCGGGGCTGCCCGCCCGTTGACAAAAGCAACACTACCTGTTACTCTATCTCCGACGCATGGAGTTGTACAAGGTGTTCAAGTGAAAGCGTGAAACTATTCCCTAACCCGTTACACGAAAGGGAGCGGGAAGAAAAGGTGAATCACATGAGTACGTATACGTTCGTTCGCAGGGGAGCAATGGCTCCTATTACTATTTTTTTGTCTGTACTGTCTTCCGTGTTTGCGCATGCTCTATTGCCGAAAAATCATAATCCCTCCATTACCCCGCTCGTATCCTTCGGCGAAGTTGTCCTTTCGGGAGCGGCATCTGAATTGTCGAACGGAATAACCTTTTCACGGCAAGCGAAAACCAATTGGAACGCCGAAATTGGGGCACGCTTTGACATGGCGGCCGTGAGTGACACCGTTTTCCCGACCCGACTCGTGGATAGAACAAAAACCGGCATAACGGATCCTGATCTTGCCTACACGTGGCAGGTGGATGAAATAGAGGTTCCCGATACGTATGCTCTTCATGTAGAGGCACTGTTTGAGACCAATCTTCCTTCCCCGAAGGAGGTCCCTTTCTCCGGTTCTGTGGAAGTTTCGGGAATGCCTGCGCACGATACTGCGGCGGTTATTCAAGACGCAGACGAACCGGATGCGGAAAAGAACAGTGGCGCCGGTACGCAAACGGCGATTCATATTTTACAGGAATGCATTATTTTTCGAACTGGCTTTAGCGGCATGTTGCGGATTGACAACACCGGCGATACGGCGATGGAGCAGGTCTCCGTTCAAATCGAGGTGAAGGATGCGGAGCAGCTTGTCGTCACGCCAAGGTTTGTAATTTCCGCACCGGAGCTGAATGGAATTTCCGATGTCAGCGGGTCCGGACGCCTCGAATCAGGCGCCTCCGCAACGGCGGTATGGACTATTCTTCCAACTCAAGAAATCACTTCGGATATCCCGAAGAGGTACGAAGTGGGCGGAACCTTGAGTTATACGCATGAGAAGGAAGAAGAACGCACAGTCTTGATTCCCGACTCTATTTGGGTTTATCCGGATCCGGTCTTGAAAACAAAATATTTCATGGAGCAGGAGGTAGGCGGCGACGACCCGTATACGGAGGAAACGGAACCGGCCCTCCCGTTCACCCTTGGAATACTGGCAACGAATACCGGCAGCGGACCGGCGCAAAATGTGACGGTAATCTCCAATCAGCCCCAGGCCGTTTACAAAGGACAGAGCGTGCCGATAAACATTTCCATTATCGGCACGCAAGTGGGCGCGGAAGAGATTTCTCCGTTGCTCACGGCGGCGCTCGGGAATGTGGAATCCGGCGCATCGGCCCTGGCCCGATGGCAGATGGTATCCACGCTTCAAGGGGAGTTTATTGACTTTGACGCATCATTCGAGCGAACGGGGCCCATGGATGATCCGCAGCTGTCCCTTATGGAAAACGTGGAAATACATCCGATCCTCCACGTCGTTCATATCGAGGGTCCCTTGGATGACGGGTTGCCGGATTTTCTGGTTAACGATGTTGAAGACCCGGAAATGCTTCCGGAGACGATTATTTCGAGTGCAAATGTCCAGCTGCCGGTCAACGCCGTCACGGACGTTTCTCTCATCCCCGTTAAAGGAGCCACGGCAGCCTATGACCTGATGGCAACCCTGCCGGCTGGGTGGGTCTATGTAAAAGTTGCCAGCCCCGTGTCCCGTGAATACCGGCTGACCGGCGTCCTGCGTTCCGGCGGGGGGGAAGTCCGTCTGCATGACAACGCCTGGACCACGCACCGGATTCGGCGGCCGGAGGGCCAGCCCGCTTTCGAAGATAACCTGGTGCATTTTATAGATTTCAATGACGGCGGTTCTTACAGGCTTCTGTTCGATGCGGACAGTGAAGGCGAAGCGGAGGGGGAAGGAGAGACGCCATTCGAGGGTGAAACGATGTATCATCCGGCGGATTCCAACACCGACCAGTCCATTCTGATGAGCGAGGCGATATCCTATCTTGCAGGATGGCAACAGGGAGCCAATCCCATGGCCTATGCCATCCGAGCCGCTTATCTCTGGCAGAACGGGGAACACTATATTTATGACGGCGATCAAGTGCCGCCCCTGTGCTGGACATTGGCGTTCCCCGGAAAAGGAGAAAGCCTGCGCTAGATCGAATACGCTTTTCCCGGTGTCCTCCCAACTGAAAAACCTTGTGGGACGAAACGCAAGCAAGAAGACAGAGCATAACGGGGAATGACTGTCAAATAGCGCGTGAATGCTGCATGTAGGCTTCTTATCAGTTCTGCTACGGGGTGGTCTATCCCCGTTTTCCCCCCCCGTCCTGCATCTGCTGTAATCTTAAATTACATCGTTTCGTTTCCATCCACGCCTTTGACCAGAAAATTCTCCAGGGCCAGGTAATCCAGGCGGGCCTTCAGGAAGGCGGCAATCGCTTCCTGCGGGGTGCGGATGATGGGTTCTTCGTGAACATTGAAGCTGGTATTCAGGACAACGCTGCTGCCGGTCTTTTCCTTGAATAAGGTCAGTATCTTGTGGAAGCCGGGGTTGTTTTCCCGGCATACGAGCTGGGCCCGCGCGGTGCCGTCAAGGTGGACGATGGCCGGGTTCTCCCGTTTCATTTTGTCCGTGCAATCGAAGCACACGGTCATGAACTCGGCGGCATGATACGCCGGTTCCGGATGAAGGCAATAGAGGGCGGCGTCTTCCTGCAGGATGGCGGGCGCGAAGGGCATGAAATCGCTGCGCTTGAGCAGGTGGTTCAGGCGATTGACCACGGCCCGGTCCGTGGTGCGCACCAGGATGGAGCGGTTGCCGAGGGCGCGGGGACCCCATTCCATGCGTCCCGAGAACCGGGCGACAATGTCCCCCTGCGCGAGTAATGCCGCCGTTTCCGCCTCGATATCCTCGACCCGCCGATAGGCAAGGCCCGCTTTGCGCAGCGCCTGCTCGATTTCCGCGTCCGTATAGGACTCGCCCCAGAACACGTCCCGGACACGCTGCGGGGCGATGCCGTCATGGGCGCACAGCGCGCCCAGACCCAGTCCCCCGTCCCCCATGTTCGGCAGGACGAAGAGGCGGTCCACTTCGGGCAGTTCGTGGAGGCGCTGGTTCAGTTTTACATTGGCCACCACGCCCCCGGCCACGGCGAGATGCCGCAGGCCGGTCTGTTGCAGATAGGTCTGCGCAATTTGCACGACATATTTCTCGAGGTTTTCCTGCGCCCAGGCGGCCAGGTCTTCCCGGCTAAACCGGTCCGCCAGCGTGCGCTTGGCCCAGTCAATGCCGCGCTGGCCGAACCCGAACTGCCCGGTGAATTCCAGATGCCCGTCCTGATAGCGGAACGGGAAGGGCTCCGTCACATTTTCGGCGACGCCGCCCGCGGCCAGCCCGGTAATCTTGCCTTCATCCCGGCAGGACACGAACCCGAAGGCCTCGGCCAGCACCTGGAAAAACAGGCCCAGGCTGTCCCGGGACGATACCGCCCACAGCCGTTTCATAGGCCGGCCGGGGACGCAATGCAGCACCAGCACCGACAGCCCGTCGCCCATGCCGTCAATGGACAGCACCAGCGCCTCTTCAAACCCGGACAGTTTCCACGCGGCGGCCGCATGACCCACATGATGTTCCACGTACCGGATGGGTTTGCGCTTCAGCGCGCCGGGCAGCACCATGCGCGTCATGAGGGGCAGCAACGGAACCGACACCTTGCGCAGCAGGGACGTCTCCGACGTGTGGGAAATGGGCAGGAAGAAGGTGGCGTCGTCCAGCACCTTGCGCAGCAGGGAATCCTTCTTTTCCCGGCGGGCGTTGTACAGCCACAGGTGGGAACGCGGCAACAGGCGCACGGGCGGCGGCGGCGTCATCAGGCCGGACATGCAGACCCAGTCCACCTCCGACGGCGCGACACCGGTATACGCGAACAGGGACGCCAGCGCCAGCCGCGGGAAGCCGCCCTCATTTTTCCGGCGCGTGTACCGCTCCTCGTTGGAGGCGAACAACACCTTTTCCCCGTCGCCGAGGGCCACGCCGGAGTCGAACAAATCTTCATTGATACCGAGCCAAAGGGGCATGATTATTCCTGGGGATGCCGTTCCCTGCCGGGCCGTTCCAGGCCCTACCGCACAGGTTGGACACCCGTGCCGCGGTTTCGGGAGTGCCGGTCATCCATAACGCAGCGCGTTGAGCATGACTTCAGGATGTAACGAAAAGAACAGGCACAATTCCACCACAGGCGCGCACCAGCATTGCACGCACCCGGCGGGAAGGCGCATGGTCTTGAATTTTTCTTGAATGGAACCGTCTATCGCGCTGCCGTTGAGAAAATCTCTGACCTGGCATTGATGGCAGGCTATCATGGACCCGTCCGCCTCCAGAATCGCCATAACGCGCCCGGCAATGCAAAAGATGGACTGGGGATCGGGCCACTTCGCCAAATGACGCAGGCCGGTATAGGAATTACGCACCGGGGCGCCCTGTTTCTTGAGCGCGATGATGTGCGCGATGGTCCGCCGGTACGCCTCCGTTTCCGGGGCGATGGGATTCTCCTTGGTCGAGGTGCTGAGCCACTTCGTGGCCGGTTGAAACATGATGGGGACGCCGTATGCCGTTGCGACAGCCACCGCAGTATCCGTTTCCCCCAGGTTGAAGCGGTTCAACACGCATTGCAGGCTGACGGGAATGGCCGCGGACTTGCATACCTCCAGCGCCTCCATGGCCTTGTCATAGGCTCCTTCACCGCGCACCCGGTCATGGACCTCGCGGCCGCCGTCCAGGCTGAGATTGATATGGTGCACATAGGGGCGGACCTCGTCCAGGCGCGATTTAAGAAACCAGCCGTTGGTGCTGAGATAGGTTTGATACCCCTTCTGGCTCGAATAGCGCAGGATTTCGCCCATGTCACGGCGCATCAGCGGCTCCCCGCCGCCGAAGGTAATCCATTGCGTACCCAACCCCCAGAGGGCGTCCAGACCCGACAGCACCTGCGGCGTATCCAGTTCCTCATGCGGCGCCTCGCAGGAAGCGCAATACAGGCAGCGCAAATTACAGCGGAAGGTAATGTTCCAGGACAGAAACAGGGGCATTCGTTTGCGAAGCACATGGAGCTTCAGGAGGGCCAGCCCTGTCTCAAACACTTGTCGCATACGTATCCTTCACTCACCTTGCTTTGGAAATTATGACACCTGCACGCCGGCATATCCGCCTTGAAAGTCCCCCAAGTATACACGGTCCTTCGGGGATAGTTCTACACGGCTAAGAAAAAATGGGACTGTTCCCGCCGCCCCATTCAAAAAGACCCAGGAGAACACCTCTACCACAGACATGGGCATAGACCGATACACACGAAGCCTCCCGCGGCGGGAACTGTCCCGCTTTTTTCGGTCCTGTGCGCTACGCCCGCAAAAAATTGGGACAGCCTCCGGCGCGACCCGGGATTACCCACAACGCCCCCGGTAATACACGCGCCGGAGGCAGTCCCATTTTTTTCGTTGCTACCCTAACAGAAGGCTGAGCGTCTGCTGTATTGCACACCCGCGGGCCAAGGCGCCGACGCCTCGCTTCTCTCCACAGGCTCCCCGAAGGGTCGGGTTCGCCCGTTTCAGCGGTACTATACAGGCGCTATATAGATGCGCATAAGTAACCCGACAAACAAGTATCAAGAATAAGGTTTCAG
>JAEAMG010000970.1_pt1 | contig 26200 bp, 23 predicted proteins | sample 8958741 | NCBI WGS metagenome assembly JAEAMG01 (sample SAMN16933256, study PRJNA681125) | bioreactor sludge metagenome | isolation source: anaerobic bioreactor treating anionic surfactant - SDBS | place: India: Bengaluru | collected 2019-02-28 | reverse complement strand
GCAACCTTTTTTGGGCCTGATGAGCGGATTGACCAACTACACCATGGCTGACGAGTTTCGCGTAAAGCAGGCGCTCGATATCGCTGTTGCGACCGGTGATTTGCTGGCGGTCGGTAAGGATGGCAAGACCAGGCGTCGCAAGGGCACTAGCATCAAATCCAGTGATATTCTGATAGCTCCCCCGCAGAGCCCCATCTTCTTCGTGCCACAGCTGAAGAAATCCAGCTCGGAGAACTGAGGTTCGGCACCGCTCCTTGCTCGGTGGCTCGCCTTAACCGCATCGGTACCGGTAGCTTGGCCCATCGCGTGAAATGCCGAGCATTTCGCTCTAGGGGTCTGGCGCGTCGATCAAATAGCCCATCCCACGCGCGGTTTGTATGAGCTTAGGTTCGAACTCATCATCGATTTTTGCTCTCAGCCGTCGTACCGCCACCTCAATCACATTGGTATCGCTGTCGAAATTCATGTCCCATACTTGGGAGGCGATAAGGGACTTTGAGAGCACTTCCCCGCGACGCCGAAGTAATAGCTCAAGAAGTGCGAATTCCTTTGCAGTTAGGTCTATTCGTTTCCCCGATCGCGTAACTCGACGCCTGAGCAGATCGACCTCAAGGTCGAGGAGTTTGAGTATTGTTTGGTTGGGGACATTATTGCCGCGGCGAAGCAACGTACGGATCCTGGCTAGCAATTCGGAGAAGGCAAACGGCTTGATGAGATAATCATCAGCGCCCAACTCCAATCCCTTTACTCGATCCTGAACCCCGTCTCGGGCGGTGAGAAAGAGCACGGGAACCTCATTACCAGCAGCGCGGACTTTCTGTAAAACCTGCCACCCATCCAGGCCAGGCATCATCACGTCTAAGATGAGCAAGTCGTATGTGGTATGAAGCGCGTGCTGAGCAGCATCGGTCCCGTTTTCAACTCTATCGACTGTGAAGCCTGCCTCTGAAAGCCCCTGCTGTAGGTAGGTGCCTGTTTTCGGCTCGTCTTCAGCAACAAGAAGCTTCATGAAAGTATTCCCTCCGGCATTTGGAGCAGTGTGCCGATTGTCAGGGCGTGCAGCCAGTACCTTACAGAAACGTAATGCTCGCATCATCTGTCTGACAGCTTGTAGCGTTAACGTCTACATCAGCAGTTGCTCCCACACTCTGCTTTTTGGCCTTTTCCATGCTCCTTTGGCCTATCGGCGCCTAGATGGCGCCCTTTTTTTGCCCGCTGGAAACAAGACCTATTTGCCTGAACGAAAAGGCACCATGCACGCTACCTGCGCTTTCGCTTGGCTCACTGCCTTTATGCATTACTGACGAAACCGAAATGTCTAAATCAGGGTTCTGACAGGAACGCTCGGTTAGCTTAGACACAAGACCAAGCCAAAGCCAAAGCCAAAGCCTCTATTTATGGAGCTGCGCTGGGTCTCCCATGTCTTCGAACGAGGTAACAAGTAATGAAATTCTTCAGATCCGTTTCTGTACTGCTCGCCATCGCAGCAAGCTCTTCCTATGCAATGGCAGAAGGTGGTGGTGATCGTACCTTTGCTCGTATGGAGCAGGCTCGCCAAATAGCGATCGCTAGTTATCAGGCTGACCAGAAGGACCAAGCCCAGGAGGTAGCCTCAAAAGCAACTTCAGCGAAGCACGCCCACGCTAATTGCTGAAGCGAAACCTTACGCAACTGTGACCATGCACCTCTCGGAACTGTGGCAGCTTTCTCTGATGTTGTAGTTGCCACGGTGTTGGTAGTTGTAACATTCGTTGGAAGAACCGGCGATATCAGTATTAACAGCGCACATTATCAAAGCGATTATTATCAAAGCTGCAGCCTAAATTAAACTATTAAGATGATCGGAATATAATAATGTGAAGGCAGCGGTTAGAGGCTGATGGTATTAGCCGTACATTGAGCAATCTTTGACTTCAATGAGTATCGTTGCAACCGGATCCTTGCACGGAAATCAAAAGCCATTGCGCAGCTTCCACCTGGAGATTGACATGCTCACAGGCGATTTTTTGGGCGATTTCTGAAGCGCTTTAAGCTTACAAAAATGTAATCCCGCGTCTTTCTTAGGCATGCCATATTTACGATTAAAGGCGAGTCGCTTGATAAGACAGACCGTGCGCGAGTTTCTAAGATCAATTAACGCTGGCAACACCAACCTTACGGCTGGTTTCGGCTTGGCTCCTTAGTTTGATTGGAACCTACACATGCAACGTAAAACCTCTAGGCGAACCTTTGTTAAAGGCTTGACTGCCGCAGGCATCCTTGGCGGTCTTGGCTTGTGGCGAGCTCCGGTCTGGGCAGTGACTAGCCCAGGCCAGCCCAGCGTACTAAGTGGCACGGAGTTCGATCTGCTGATTGGGGAGACGCCGGTCAATATCACCGGCGCGGCCCGGACAGCGATGACTATCAATGGGACCATCCCAGGGCCGCTTCTACGTTGGCGTGAAGGGGATACCGTCACGCTGCGAGTCAGAAATAGGTTGAGCGAAGATACATCGATTCACTGGCACGGCATGATCCTGCCGGCCAACATGGATGGCGTGCCTGGATTGAGCTTCCACGGCATCGCTCCCGATGGCATGTATGTCTACAAGTTTCAGGTTAAACAGAACGGTACCTATTGGTACCACAGTCATTCAGGCCTACAAGAGCAGCTTGGTGTCTATGGTCCCTTGGTCATCGATGCGAAGGATCCCGAACCGTTCAGCTATGACCGCGACTATGTGGTGATGTTGACTGATTGGTCCGATGAGGATCCCGCTCGAATCCTTTCTAAGCTCAAGAAGCAGTCCGATTATTACAACTTCCACAAGCGCACTGTCGGAGACTTCATTAACGACGTGAGCGAAGACGGCTGGGCCGCTACGATTGCGAATCGGAAAATGTGGGCTCAGATGAAAATGAGTCCCACCGACCTCGCCGACGTAAGCGGCTACACCTATACCTATCTAATGAACGGCCAAGCACCCGACGGGAACTGGACCGGCATCTTTAAGCCCGGCGAGAAGCTTCGTCTGCGGTTCATCAACGGCTCGGCCATGAGCTATTTCGATGTCCGCATTCCAGGGCTGAAGATGACTGTAGTCGCAGCCGATGGCCAATACGTCAACCCAGTTAGCGTCGACGAATTCCGCATTGCCGTGGCAGAAACCTACGATGTGATTGTCGAGCCTGCGACCGAGGAGGCTTACACGATCTTCGCCCAATCGATGGATCGCACAGGATACGCCCGTGGCACGCTAGCGGTTGCCGAAGGGCTGAGCGCTCCTGTTCCAGAAACCGATCCTCGACCACTAATCACCATGGACGACATGGGGATGGATCACGGCAGCATGGGCGGTATGGCGGGCATGGACCATGGCGGCGACATGGGCGCGATGGACCATAGCAACATGTCCGGCATGAACCACGGTGACATGCAAGGGATGGGCGACATGGGCGCAATGGCCGGCATGGATCACAGCAAAATGGGTGGGATGTCCGGGATGGACCACTCTGGAATGGCTGGAATGAGCGCAGATATGCAATCGCACCCGCCCTCAGAGTCCAATAACCCACTGGTGGACATGCAGACCATGAGCCCAACTCACAGGCTGAACGATCCCGGTATTGGCTTACGAGACAACGGCCGCCGAGTCCTGACCTATGGCGACTTGAGAAGCACTTTCCCCGATCCGGACGGCCGTGAGCCCAGTCGGACGATCGAACTCCATCTCACCGGCCACATGGAGAAGTTCTCCTGGTCATTTGACGGCATAGAGTTCTCTGATTCAGAGCCCCTGCGGCTCAAATATGGCGAGCGGGTACGCATCACTTTGGTCAACGACACCATGATGACCCATCCGATTCATCTGCATGGTATGTGGAGCGATCTTGAGGATGACAATGGAAAGTTCATGGTTCGCAAGCACACGATCGACATGCCTCCAGGTTCGAAGCGCAGCTACCGCGTGACAGCCGATGCACTCGGGCGTTGGGCTTATCACTGTCACCTACTGCTTCACATGGAAATGGGCATGTTTCGTGAAGTCCGAGTGGACGAGTAAGAGGAACTTTATATGGGAAATTTTATGAAGCGTAAAACTCTTATCCGCAGCGCGTTAATGTTCAGTCTGCTGGGCGTAATGAATATATCAGCTGCGTTTGCAGAGCAAACGCATGATCAGCACAAGCAACCATCGGCTTCGTCGCAAAATTCAGGCAACAAGCCGGCATCTCAGACACAAGGCTCCTCTAACTCAGAAATGGACCACGGCGACATGGGTCATGGCTCGATGGACCATGGTGAAATGGACCATGGCAAGATGGATCATGACCCGAAGACTACTGGTACTGAGGTGGATTCGCACCATGACCACTAGATCTTCTCGCTTTGCTCTTATTGCGCTCGGAGTTTCGTTGAGCGCAGCGGCTGGACGGATAGCCAACGCCGCCGAGATGATGGATCACTCGATGCATCAAACCCCTCCTATTCCGGCAGCTCAAGCCCCTGCATCTTCTGCCAAGCCCGCGGCAATGAATCATGGCTCCGGTGGGCAAATGGACCATTCTGCAATGGGTCATGGTGCGATGGACCATAGCAAGATGAACCATGGCCAAATGAAGCATGACGATACGCTCGAAATGCCCGGCATGGTTCATCCCTCGTTCATTCCAGTATTGACCGATGCGGATAGAGAAGCGGCTTTCCCTGGTCTTCAAGGTCATACGGTCCATGACAAGTATCTGGCCTGGTTTCTTCTGCTAGATCAACTTGAGTACCAGAACGCAAATGAAGGTAGCACCCTCAGTTGGGAAGCTACTGCCTGGGTTGGTGGCGATATCAATCGATTCTGGTTTCGCTCGGAAGGTGAGCGAACGAATGGCGTTACTGAAGACGCGGAAATTCAGGCGCTCTACGGGCGTGCCATCAGCCCCTGGTGGGATGTGGTAGCAGGTGTTCGCCAGGACTTTAAGCCAGAGTCGCCGCAGACGTGGGCGGCTTTAGGCGTCCAGGGGATGGCTCTGTATGGGTTTGAGGCGGAAGCCACCGCCTTCGTCGGTGAAGGTGGGCAGACAGCAGCACGTTTTGAAGGCGAGTACGACATTCTCCTCACTAACCGGCTCATCCTCCAACCGACTGCCGAGCTCAATTTCTATGGCAAGGACGATCCTGCACGCGGAGTGGGCGCTGGTCTCGCAAATACAGAGGTGGGGCTCCGCCTCCGATACGAAATCGTTCGTGAGTTCGCACCGTACATCGGCGTCACGTGGAGCCGGGCATACGGTAATACCGCTGATATGGCGAGAGATGACGGCGAAGACCTAGATGAGGCGCGGTTCGTTGCTGGCATCAGGCTTTGGTTTTAAGGACCCTCGATGAAAAGAATAATTATTAGCTTCGCTGCCTTCTGTGCTCTAGGCCTGTTGGTAGTGGCCGGAGTTGTTTTCTCAGGACTGATTAGCGTTGCCGCGGATGATCCTCATACGGGAGTCGTGCACGCATTCCTGGAAACTGCTCGCAATCGCTCGATTGAGGTTCGTTCCGAAGACATAGTCGTGCCATCTCTCGACGATGAAGACCAAATCCGCGCCGGGGCGGGGAACTACGACTCGATGTGTGTGGGTTGTCATTTGGCGCCAGGCATGGCTGAGACCGAGCTAAGCAATGGCCTTTATCCCGCTCCACCCAGCCTGGCTGAAGCGGGGCCATACGATGACCCAGCAAAAACATTTTGGGTCATCAAGCATGGCATTAAGGCCACTGGGATGCCCGCGTGGGGTAAAAGCATGGCTGACCCGTACATCTGGGGAATGGTGGCTTTTCTGCAGAAGCTTCCTGAGTTAGATGAAGGAGCGTATCGAGCACTCGTTGCGTCTAGCGGTGGTCACCAGCATGGTGGTGGGGAGACCCCAGCTGGGCATAGTGAGCAACACGGCGAGATGGCCTCGGGCGACCACCATCAGGGCGACAGTGGCGGCTCGGATCACCATGGCTCCAGCAGCACAGGTGGAGCATCCGGCCAATCAGGCTCCGGTCATCATGGTAATAACGAAAGCGATGACCATCATGCGTCCGAGGAGCCCCAGGCGGTTGAGCACAGCAATGGCAGTGACAGTGCCGATGCGGAAGGCAAATCCCCTTCAAAAAACCATGTGCACGCAGACGGGAAGCAACACGAGCACTAACATCCGGTATATGTGTGCCTATGCGGTTCTGATCGAGGCTCTAAGAAAGGCGGTTCAGCAAGCAGAGGATCGGCCCTAGGCCATCCTAGTCGACGCAACGGTACCGGAGGGCTTTGCAATTGCTCCTAAAAGTTAGGCCGCAAGGCCAGTAACTTACCTAGTTAAGCGGCTTGCGCTCCGGCCGTTCCCCAACGAATGCTCCCAGTCGTGGCGACAGGGAGCTCCCTCATTTTCAACTCAATCATCTCGAACAGACTAGCGAAGCCGTACAGGCAATCTGACGGCCACATCGCCACCAACTGCGCCCGCAGATCCCCGGTGCGGTTGGACTTACCTTACAACATTGTAATGAGGTTTTTCGAAACGGGCTCGGTAGGAGCGTGTCGTAATTCAGTGTCTGCTAACAGGCTGATGAGCCATATCGGCCAGTAACCAAACGACGAAATACAACTATCGAACCCTGGAGAACGTAAATGACAAACTCAATGTTCGCATCCTGTATCCAAGCTTGTTCGAACTGTGCCCTAGTGTGCGAAATGTGCGCCTCTGCTTGCCTACGCGAGGATGATGTAAAAATGATGGCTCGCTGCATCGAGCTTGACCGCGACTGCGCGGACATTTGCAGGTTGGCTGCCACACTGATGAGCCGCGAAAGTGAATATGCTAAGGAGTTCTGCGCCCTTTGCGCCAAGATCTGCCGTGCATGCGGAGAGGAATGCGCGAAGCATGAAATGGATCATTGCCAAGAGTGTGCGAAGGCGTGCATGAACTGCGCTGAGGAATGTGAGCGTATGGCAGGATAACATTCGTAACTCACTGCTCTGGCACTACTAAATTGGGAGTGTCAGAGCCCCTCGAAGAATAAGAAAAGCCATGGTGCGCTTAATGTTCGCGCCTCCATGACATATCGAAAAAGTGCGTACGATACCCGCAACTGCCAAGAGCGAATCAATCCCTGTTCAGCAGCATTTCATTCCAAAGCGAAATACGATAGTTACGCGCTAGCAACTCTTACTTAGCCACCGATGATCGCCACCGTAACGGTCTATTCTCTTGCCACTCTCTCCCGATTGAGCGCTGAAAACTAATTGAGTGAATTAGCATGAAAGCTCCTGGCAAAAAGGCGGTCCAACAACAACCAAGCGGGCCATGCGACCTTATTTTGCTGGGAGAAAACGAAAATGGTTTTGCGAATATTCCCATCGCAGCGATTGGCTTTGCTGCTAGTACTGCTCGCCGTTCTGCAACTCAGTGGCTGCGCCGTTTCCCCGCGCCTGAAACCAAGCGACCAGCCAAGCGTTGCTCGCAAAACCTTTGTCATCACTGGTGCCTCCAGTGGCTTCGGCCGCGGCGTGGCGCTCAAGCTTGCCGCTCTGCAAGGCGACGTGGTGCTAGCGGCCCGCCGGACCGACGTGCTCGAAGAACTGGCCGCGCAGATACGCATGGCTGGAGGAACGGCACTGGTGGTGACCACCGACGTGAGCAACCCGAACGAGATGCAGGACTTGGCACGAGCCGCCATCGAGCGTTTCGGCAGGATCGACGTTTGGATTAACAACGCTGCGGTCGGAGCGCTGGGTCGTTTCGAGGACGTTCCCGTCGAGGACCATGCGCGGATCGTGGATGTCAATCTTAAGGGCATGATCTATGGCAGCCACGCAGCCATGCGCCAGTTCAGAGCTCAAGGCTTCGGCACGCTTGTCAACGTGGGCTCAGTCGAGAGCGAGATACCGCTGGCTTATCATGCCTCCTCCGCAGCGACCAAAGGTGGCGTCATAAATCTCGGCGCGGCAATCGCTGAGGAGATTCGCCTGAGCGGTAGCGAGACCATCAATGTCGCCACCGTCATGCCCTGGGCTGTGGACACACCTTTTCTGGGAATCAATTTGCCCTTTCTAGTTCATTGATCAGGGACTTCATTTCTGCGATTTCTCGGCGCTGAGCGTCGATGATTTCGTCAGCTAACTTGCGGACGCGAGGATCTGAAATCTGAGCTCGTTCACTTGTTAGGATTGCTATGGAATGGTGGGGGATCATGGCCTTCATGTAGTCCGTGTCGTCGACCGTCGCTTGCCCACGTACAAGCCATAGTGCAATGGTAAAAGCTACTGCACTTCCTGCCAATATCGCTAGGTTTACTGACTTACGCTTATACATGTTGAGCATGAATGCGAGCATGACTACTGCCATTACCGCGCCCATCACTAATGCCATCCAAGCGCGAGTCTCGCTCCAAAAAACATGCTCGAACGAGTAAGTATTTAAGTACATCACGCCATACATAATGATCGTAGACGTGGCTACCATCGCTGCAAAGCGCCAGTAAGACATTTGCATAGTTAGACCTCTTTAATGATTGCTGCTGGATCGGCGACTCAACGTGTTCGCGCAGCCCTGCTTAGAAGTGGCTCTCGAATGCTCTCCTAAAAACGGACAAGCCGAAGATGATGAGGTTTCGATTTTTTGAGAAGCTTACAAAAATGTAATCATCGACCGCTTTAAGACCGGCTTAAAGCGCTGCCAGCGCTGTACTACGCGTAATGTTCCCCTGAACTAATCAATCGCTAATAGCTTATAAGCAGACAATACCAACGTCGCGCTATGGACCACTGCGCGAAAGAGCGGGCCCACTAAGATGGCCTTCAAGCCTTGAGACCCGACTACTCGGCTTAGCAAGCCCAAAGAGTTATCGTGAGCAATAGAACACTCGGAGAGAACAATTCAGCACCCAGCATATGCCACGTTCTTGTCGAGTGTGACCGCAGGGTTAGTATTCGCACATTAGATGTGTGGCGGCTAAGACGGCTGGGTGTAGCTGGCTCCAAAACTGAGCGGCGAGGTTATTCTGTCCCAAGCCGCGCCTTTCGTGGCGCGCGGGACCTCACTCACTTTGAAACAACAGACCTTCGATTCGATCATGTTCTTCCGGTGTTGGCAGGGCAGATGAGTCAACATTGCCAATACTATTTGGCTGACCATTTTCTGGTGGGCCAACTTCAGGGTGGTAGGCGCCATCTGCGTCGAAAGCAACCCAGCCGTACAATTCTCGGATGACTTCGGAAGGATGGCCATCTTCCATTGCCACATACCAGTCCGCCAATCGGAAACGCTTACCGGCAAGCTTAGAAGTAGCCATTTCGGCTCGAACCAGCGCCAGATATAGCGGGTGCGGCAGTTCCTCTACGGCGCCGGTTTCGTCGAGCAAGAACGTGAACGAGGCGTGCGACCGTTGCTCTGTAGAACCGGCTCGCTCCTCTTCCTCGCCTAAGGTAAAAACGGGAGCAAAACCGCCCCCCTCTGTTCTGAAGTTGGTCGTCTGGCCTTGGTAGACCCTGGCAGCGTTCCACTGCACCTCGCCAGCATAAGCGTAAGCGCGCAGATCAAACTTCATCGATCGTACCTGAGGGTCGGCGACGATTCTACGCTCGCCAGGAGCTACAAGGGACTGGGCCACGTAGTTTCCGCCAACGATTTCTTCCCAAACGCGCTTGGTGAGCTTGTCTCCTCGGTATGCACCGCGACTACCATACCCGCTGACAGGCTTGAAAAAGAGGCTACGGCGGTTTTGCCACAGGTGCTCTGCATTACCATGCCCGACAGGAACGGTAAGCGGGACGTATTGGGCCAATACGGTTCGGATTTGCTGATCAACGCCAATCTCTTCCAAAAAACGTGCGTTGGTTAGGTCAACCAACCTGCGTTTGTCGGCGTAAAGGGCATAGGCCTGAGGGTGTGGCGTTACCGTCACGACATCAGCCAAATAAGCGCTGCGCAGCGCGCTGCAATTGTCGCCTTCCAGATAGAAATCGGTGAGTCGGTTGTAGACGAGATCCACAGGCTTTCCGTCGACCAAGAGGGACTCGTTGTGAAAGGCCAGATCGGCTGGGTCTGCGATTAGGCAGTCGATTCCTGCTGACTCGAATAACCGCTGAAAAAGAAGGAACTCCGGATACAGGTATTGGGCTTGTGGGCTTTCATCCAAGATCACCACGCGCGTGAGCGGACGTGGCTCGCCGCTCGTAGACCATTCCTGGGCGAACATATCCAGAATCGAACGCTCGAAGCCGCCGGGTCCTTCCTGACCTGGCGAAAGCCCGACTACGCCGCTGCAACAACTACGCTGCGCGCGGGCGAGCAATACGTTTAGCATCGCTCCGCCCGCATTTGTGTTTATTTCGATGAGCCCAAGCTTGTCATCATCCAGATGGAAGTCGTAGCCAAAGAAGACGCCGCGCGCGCCCCGAGGATCGTGTCGGGCAATAGGAGGTGCAGAATCCAGAGCATGCTCACGCCAACCGGGCGAGCTCACGGTCTGCTCGATGGCCTGAATAACCTCATTAACCTGGCGCAGCCGCAAGGATGAAACAAAGACCGGTCGTGCTGCAAACACATGGGGGCAACGTGACTTCAATAGCTCCGACAGCTCTGAATTCCCAAGCTGTTCGGTCAATGAGTTTACGAGCGCAGCTTGATCTAGGCTTACGCAGAAGCACGCTTCGTTGAGCGCTGCGGCTGTCGTACCGCATTTTCTCGATGAGGACGCTGTCACGGGAACCTCCAGGATCAAACATACAGGTTCGAAAGGCGTGACCTCTTTCGTTTCAGCCAGGCATTTCTCTAAAGCGTAGGTCAGGGTCGTTGTGGGCATCTGCCATTAACTAGACATAAGCCTTGGAAGCGTCATTGTAAAAGTCGTGCGTCCCTCAGCTGATTCACAAGCGATGCGCCCTTTGTGCGCTTCTACTATTGAACGAGTGATAGCCATGCCGAGGCCCGCGTTCAACGTAGTACCTTCGCGCCTTGCGGTGTCGACCCTGTAGAAACGGTCGAATATCCGGGTTTGAAGCTCGGCTGGAATAGTTATGCCGCGGTTGGAAATAGCCGTGGAAACCGAAGCGCCGCTCTCGCTTATTTCAACGCTTATGGTGCTGCGTTCCTCCGCATACCGAACTGCGTTAGAGACTATGTTTGAAATAGCCCGTCTTAGCATTGATTTGTCCCCATTCACCGATCCATCGCCTGAAAGAGCGATTTTTACATTTTTTTCCTCGGCTGCTAGCTCGTAATATTCGATAACGCTAGCGGCAATCTCAGCTATGCTGGCATCTTCGGCACTGGGCGTAATCTTTCCGTTGTCCGCCTTGGCTAGGAACAGCATGTCATCGACCATCTTTGACATGCGCCTAAGTTCTTCGAGGGCGGAATACAATATGTTCTTGTAGTCGGTATTCTCGCGGTCGCGCAAGAGCGCGACCTCCATTTGGGTAAGCATGCTGTTCAGCGGCGTTCTTAGCTCATGCGCGATGTCCGCTGAGAAACCTGACAGCCGGAGGAAAGAATCATCCAAGCGCGAGAGCATTTCATTGAAGTTAGCAACGAGTTCATGAAGTTCGCCTGGTACTGACTCGGTCGGAATCCGCGTATCTAAGCAGTTGGCGGTTACGGTTGAAGATGTCTTGGATAGTTCGCCAATGGGCTTCAAGCCCTTTTTGATCAGAACAACACCTAGTGCCCCACTTAGAAGCGCACTGATCACGAGCGTATAAGCAAACCATTGCTGAATCATCTCGAAGAAGTGGACTCGATGCGTTACATCCAAAGCCAGATAGATGACTGCGTCTTGCCCTTCGACCCACTGATCTACTTTTCTGGTAATGCCACTGTACCGGTGCCCATCGAAATTTACTGCCCAGCGTTCCTCTTGATTATCCGTGACGAGAGGAAGCAAGCGCTCAGAAAAATTGTGGTGTGAGTAAACCGTTTTGCCGTCTATCACTACCGCAGTTGCAAACCCGAAAGAGTGCTCAATGACCGCATCGATCTTTGAGGTGGCCTCCTGTCCGAAAGCCGTACTGCTACGTAGCATATGCTCTACGGCAGCGGCTTTTTCACTCAGCACTTGCGCATCCTTGCGCTCGAAATGCAGCTGGCAGAAATAATAGAAGCTGATTGCGGCGACCATCAGCACAACCGTAACCACGAGCATGAAAGCCACCGCCATTCTGCTCGTCAGTGAAACTTTTTCCATCAGTACGGTCCTGGTTAGGCCAAGCACAAAAGCAGGCAGGGCGTCCGGAGGAGCCTTACCTGCTTCGATATGGTCGTTGCAGTATCGTTCGTATTCAAGACCTGGTCTGGACCTTCACCATTTTAGCGAGCTTCCGGCTTTGACGGTCTCCTTCATCCACCACATCCTTTCATCATTCCTCGCATGTCGCCTACCCTTGATATTAACTTTGACAGGTTAGCCGTTATTTACGCCAATCGGGGCGCTCAAAAACTCTACCGTATGAATTTTCCCGTCAGGTGTCTTTACCCTCATCTCGTAGGTTTGGACTTTGGCGTTAGTACGATAGTTTTGAATCATGTCAGTCTTGCCGTTCGCCCCTGCAGGTGCAATGTTAAGCACCTCACCTTCTTTAACCAACTCCTTAAGAGTGGACTTGGTTTCCGGATCATTCAAACGATGCAGCGTGCGTTCGCTTCCGCCTTCAGCTAACGCAAAAGATGAAGCAGCAGTTAGAATAAGCGGGAAAATCACTTTGTTCATACGGTTCATGGTTTTGACCCTTTGGTTAGTTGATACCGATATGTTATAAGTGCAAGACTTACAAGAATCTGTTCTCAACGTTACAAAGCTGTAATTTCTCTCTTTTAATCGAGCTATGCCCGTCGCATATACGGCGAGCGCTTCTGCACTTACTGTTTTTCGATGCGGGTGACCGTGGAGTCCATTCCCTGCGAGGAGAAATCGAACTGGACCTTATCGCCTTCTTTTAGCTTTTGGAGCTGGTCAGGCTTTGCTTTGAATCCCATCGTCATTGCGGGCCAGCCCAAGGCCTTGACCGGGCCGTGGGCAATGGTGACGGTCCCGCTTTCGGTATTCACCTTCTTGATCGTGCCAGTAGCCGTAGCGGTCTGTGCGGCTGATTTATGGTCCATTTGCATGTTCATGCCTTTATGATCCATAGGCATGCCATCCATGGGCTTCTTGTCGGCAGCATAGGCGGCTGGGACCAAGAAAAGTGTGGCAAGGGTAATGGACATGATGTTCATGAATGTCTCTCCAGATCTGTAGGTTGCTGCGGTATGCAATTGCCGGCGGCGCAAGAGAAAAAATCTATCTATCCTTTGAGTGTGGTTTTTTGCGTTGCTTAAACGTTATTGAGTCCGAAGGGCAGTCCTCGGAATTCCACGATATGGGTCACGTCATCAGGCGTTCTGATTTTTATCTCAAACGTTTGGGGACGGCCATCATACTTGCTCCTTTGCATAACCCCACTTTTACCTGTGGCACCTGCAGGCCCTACACTTAGCACTTTGCCTTCCTCAAGTAGCGCCTTAAGTACTGGCTTGGCTTCTTTATGGCGCTGAATAACTTGATCAGAATTTTGTTCTGCCATTGCGAAAGAGGAGGCGGCAGCGAACATAGTAAAAAGGATGGTTTTGCTAATGGCTTTCATGACTAAACTCCTGATTGTTTGATGCCTATAGCTTAATGGCACAACACTTACAGTAAGCTGTTCTTCAAATTACAAAGCTGTAAGCGCAACCTTTTGTATTGCTGCGACCGCCGCGTATGTGGCGGTCGCTTGCTCCTTTGCTTTTTATGTGAATCGAATAGTCGAAACCATGCCTTTTCAAGATGAACTCTACATTCAACCAGGCCCCGTCTTTTAAGGAAGGCTGAGGTGCTTGATTTTCACGGATGTTCACCAGTGGGTTTGGTTGCGTGCTGGGCCTGCAATTGCCGGCGGCGCATCAGCAGGTAGGCTGCCGGCAGAACGAACAGGGAGAGCAACGGCGCGGTGATCATCCCGCCCACCATGGGCGCGGCAATACGGCTCATGATTTCGCTGCCGGTCCCGCCGCCCCAAAGGATGGGCAGCAGGCCAGCGATGATCACGGCGACGGTCATGGCCTTGGGGCGCACTCGCTGGACAGCACCTTCACGAATGGCGTCGAGCAGGACGCCTTCGCCATGGGCTCCAGCGTTAACCCGATCCGTCCAGGCGTTCTTCAAATACAGCAGCATAATGACGCCGAACTCAGCAGAAACGCCTGCCAGTGCGATGAATCCGATTCCTGTCGCTACGGATAGGTTGTACCCGAGCAGATATAGGAACCAGACGCCCCCGGTCAGAGCGAATGGCAGCGTAGCCATGATGAGCAGCGCCTCGCCAAAGCCGGCAAACGTTAGGTAGAGCAATACAAAAATGATCAGCAAGGTAGCCGGAACGACGAGCTTCAGCTTCGCGTTAGCGCGCTCCATGAATTCGAATTGGCCGGAATAGCTGATGCTCATGCCGGATTCGAGCTGGACCCCTTTGCTGATCTTTTCCCTCAGATCGCCTACCACAGCCGCCATGTCGCGGCCACGAACATCGACGTAAACCCAGCCCGACAGCCTTGCGTTTTCGCTTTTAAGCATGGGCGGTCCGTCTGTCACCTGTACTTTGGCCACGGTCCCCAACGTGATCTGGCTGCCTTGCGGCGTGTAGATCGGTAGGTTGCGCAGATCGGATATCGAGTCGCGCCACTCGCGGCCATAGCGGAGGTTGATCGGATACCTGGCGAGCCCTTCCACGGTTTCACCAATGGTTTGACCACCGATGGCACCGGCCACGATCGATTGCACGTCCGCGATATTCAGGCCGTAGCGTGCGGCGGCGACACGATCGATATCCACATCGATGTACCTGCCGCCGGTCAGTCTCTCAGCAAGCGCCGAACTGACCCCAGGCACCGTTTTGGCGATTTTTTCCACTGCCTGGGTGGCTTTGTCGATCTGTGCCAAGTCAGTGCCATACACTTTCACCCCGATCGGGCTCTTGATACCCGTCGCCAGCATATCGATACGGTTTCGAATCGGCGGGATCCACAGATTGGCTAATCCAGGTACCTGTACGGTGCGATCCAACTCCTCAACCAGCTTGTCAGGCGTCATCCCAGGGCGCCATTGATCCTTCGGCTTGAACTGAATGGTCGTCTCGAACATTTCCAGCGGGGCTGGATCTGTAGCGGTGTCGGCTCGACCAGCCTTACCGAACACGTGTGCAACTTCTGGTACCGTTTTTATGAGCCGGTCCGTCTGCTGCAGTAGCTCAGAAGCCTTCTGAGCGGAGAGGCCTGGAAGCGCAGTGGGCATATAAAGGAGGTCACCTTCATCCAGCGGGGGCAAGAACTCCCCACCAAGGCGAGAGGCCGGCCACAAGCCTGTCAGGAAGACCAGAACAGCCACCAGCAGAGTCATCTTGGGCCAGCGCAGTACCGCGTCCAGGGCCGGCTTGTAGATCCAGATGAGGCCACGGTTGAGTGGATTACGGTGTTCGTCAGGGATTTTGCCCCTGATCCAATACCCCATGAGCACCGGAACCAGCGTGACAGACAGGCCCGCGGCGGCTGCCATTGCATAGGTTTTGGTGAACGCCAGTGGACCGAACAGCCGGCCTTCCTGCGCCTCCAGGGTGAACACTGGAATGAACGACAGCGTGATGATCAGCAGGCTGAAGAACAATGCCGGCCCCACTTCAACAGCCGCGTCAGTAATGACCTTCCAGTGCTCCTGGCCCTTCAAGGTGGAGTCAGGATGCCGCTTGTGCCAGGCCTCAATGTGCTTGTGGGCGTTTTCGATCATGACGATTGCTGCATCGACCATCGCTCCGATCGCGATCGCGATGCCACCCAACGACATGATGTTGGCGTTGATGCCTTGCCGCTGCATGATCACAAAAGCAATCAGGATGCCGATCGGCAACGACACGATGGCGACCAACGACGAGCGCAGATGCCACAGAAAAATCGCGCAAACCAACGCAACGACAATGAACTCCTCGATGAGCTTGTGCGTGAGGTTTTCAACGGCACTGTCGATCAGCTTGCTACGGTCGTACGTCGTGACGATTTCGACGCCTTGGGGCAGGCTCGCTTTCAGCTCATCCAGTTTGGTCTGAACGGCAGCGATGGTTTCCCGAGCGTTCTTGCCGCTCCGCAGGATCACCACGCCGCCGACTACCTCACCTTCACCGTCAAGCTCGCTGATGCCCCGGCGCATTTCCGGGCCGAGCTGGATATGCGCAACGTCCCCTAGCGTCACTGGCACGCCGCCGTCGAGACGCAAAGGAATGGCTCGAAAGTCTTTGAGTGTCTTGAGATACCCGGTCGCACGGACCATGAACTCGGTTTCTGCGAGTTCCAGAACACTCCCGCCGGTTTCACGGTTGGCTTCATCGATCGCCTTTGCAATCTGCTGCTGCGTCACGCCCCTGCTTGCCATGCGCACGGGATCCAGTACGACCTGATACTGCTTGACCATCCCGCCTATGGGCGCGACTTCCGCCACGTTGGGCAGTGTCTTGAGCTCATAGCGCAGGAACCAATCTTGCAAAGAGCGCAGCTGCGAGAGGTCATGTTTGCCCGTTCGGTCTACCAAAGCATATTGGTAGATCCAGCCGACACCTGTGGCGTCAGGGCCCAAAGCGGGTTTGGCGGCGGCGGGAAGCCGACTCTGCACCTGACTCAGGTACTCCAGCACCCGAGAACGGGCCCAATAGAGGTCGGTGCCGTCCTCAAACAGGACGTACACGTAGCTATCCCCGAAGAAGGAGTAGCCGCGGACCGTCTTTGCGCCGGGGACAGACAGCATGGTCGTCGTCAGTGGGTAGGTGACCTGATTCTCAACGATCTGGGGCGCCTGCCCGGGGTATGGCGTGCGGATGATGACCTGAACGTCGGAAAGGTCTGGCAATGCATCAACAGCGGTGTTTTTGACCGACCAGACACCCCAAGCCACCGCGAACACAGTAGCCAGCAGGATCAGAAAGCGGTTGGCCACTGACCAGCGAATTATGGCTGCGATCATGGCTGGCCCCCCAGCTTCTCGATGTGCTCAATGACCAGGCCCTCTTCGCTTTCACGCACGCCCACACGGACGCGGTCGTCGACTTGCAAGCCTGACAGCAGGGATTGATCCGCAACCGGAAAGGACATGGTCATCCCAGGCATGTTCAGCGTCTTGAACGGCCCATGCGACAGGCCAACCATGCCATCTTCCAGGCTGACGATCGTACCTTCAGCCTCGTGCAGCGCAGGTTCTGTAGAAGTTGCAGGCTCCTCCAAACCCTGAGCGGTCAGCCCGCGTAGGCTCGCCTCTGAATCCAGGAGAAACTGACCGGACGCCACGACCTTCTGACCGGCTTCCAGCCCTTCAAGCACCTCTGTCTGGTCATCGAATTCCCGGCCTGTGCGAACCTCAATCGGGCGGTAACGGCCTTGATCCTCGGCCAGCATCACCAATGCGCGCCGACCGGTGCGAATGACCGCCTCGGACGGGATGACCAAGACATCTTCGACGTTGCGACTCAACGTCACCTCGGCCGTCATGCCGGGACGAAGCCGTTGTTGCGGGTTAGGTAGCTCGACCCGGACACGCACAGTGCGGCTATCCAGGTTGGCTTGTGGTAGTACGGCCTGGATCGTCCCTTCCAGAACTTCACTTGCAAAGGCCGGGAGGCGCGCGTTGACCAGCTGCCCAGGCGCCACATTTGCAACCTGCGCCTCAGGCACCGCAACTTCTAACCATACCTTTTCCAGCCCATTAACACGTGCCAGAGACGCACCAGTGGATACGGTCATGCCCTCGCGAACGTCGAGGCTGTTCAGCACGCCGCCTATTGGACTCCTCACTGTCCAAACAGGGCGCGCTTTACCAGTTCGTTCTAGCTGCACTATGACTTCTGGCGGCATGCCAGCAAGGCGCAACCGCTGGCGAGCCGCTGCGAGCAGCTGGGGTTGGCCGACCCCTTTGAGCGCCAGGTACTCTTCCTGTGCGGCAGCCCATTCGGGAACCAAAAGATCGGCTAACGGCGCGCCTTTTTCGATGACATCCTCCGGTGCTCGGTCGTAAACGCGCTCGACAAAGCCACCGGCACGCGCCTGCACAACCGCCACGTCTCGCTCGTCAAACATCAACGCGCCTGTCGCTTCGAGCGACTGGCTGATCGATTCACGCGTTACGGTTGCCAAGCGCACGCCGAGATTCTGCGTCACGCTCGGGTCGATACTGATCGATGCCCCGTCGCTTCCCTCATCTGCATAGCGTGGAATCAATTCCATATCCATGAATGGCGACTTGCCCGGCTTATCGAACTTTTGCTGGGGGACCATAGGGTCATACCAATAGAGCACTTCCTTGTCTTCTTCTGCAGGCGATTGTCCGAAGGCTGCGGTAGGCAGACCGATTAGCGCTGCAGCGCTAATCATCAGAGGCAGACTGAAGGCGAGTACCAGCCGCTTGTGTTGGAATGTCATGGTCGGGTATCTCCAAAGGCGAAATGCAGGCGGGCATTGCTCAACGATCGATCGCGGGCGACGTCAATACGCCGTAGCCGGGTCTCCACAAGCTGTCGTCGCGCTTCGATCACAGCGGTCAGCTCACCGCTTCCGGAGCGGTAATCGGCCATGGCAAGGCGGACCTTCTCTTCAGCGAGGGGTAGTAAGGTTTTGTCGAGGCGGATGAGTGCGCGGTCCAGACGCTGATACTCAGCGAGGTCAGTACTCAGCTCTTGGTTGTACAGGCGCAAGGTCGCTTGGCGCTGAGCCTCGATCTGGGCAAGGCGAGCTCGTTCGGCCGCGATCTTCGGATCCTGCCGAGAGCTGGTAAACAGCGGCAGGTCGAAGCTGACGCTGAGGTTCACCATGTCGCCGTACTCACGGCCACGTCGCAGGTAGTCGATCCCCCAGCTCCAATCCGGTGTTTTCTCTGCGATGGCCTGGTGAATCTTTGCCTCCGCTTCACGAGTCATCGGGTCGAAGGCGAGTAACGCCGGGTGCCGGTTCAGGTTGTGCTGATAGTTATCAACGGCGGCAAGCCATTGCGGCCAGTCACCTGTAAGCGGCTGGCCTGCTAGCTCGCCTATCCAGCGCCGGAGGCCGGCCCGCGCAACAGCCTGGTTACGCAGCAGCTCATCCTCTTGTTCAGCCAGCAATGCTGCCTCTTGCCTCGGAAGTACGCTGTCTGCGGTTTGTCCGCTGCCGCCAGCAATGCGGGCCTGAACAGCCCGCGAAAGGAGCTGATTCTCGCTGTAAAGCTGCTTGAAAAGGCTTAGCTTCTGCTCGACCGCGAAGCTAGCGATCCATGCCTCGGCGGTTGCTTGGCGCACACCGAGACGTTCAACCGTTTGCTGGGCGTTTGCGAGCGCAACACTAGCCTGCGCGGCCTCGACACGAGCGCGCCTTTTCGCTCGGTTTGGCACATCTTGCATGACCCCAACCATTTGCATGGTCATGGCCTCTTGCTCCAACTGCCAGCGAGCGTCACCTTCGATGGGCACGCTTTGCAGTCCAAGCTTAAGTTTAGGGTCAGGAAGCTCGCCGGCAGGGATTGCAGCGCTGCGTGCGGCCACCAGGTTGGCGGCTTGCGCATGCAGCGAAGGCGCGTCTTGCTCGGCCACGCTCAGAGCTTGTTCTAAGGTCAAAGCGGACGCTAACCCTGGAAACGAGAGCGCGCCCATGATCAAGGCGGCCACGTACGGCGGCGCCCAATAAATACGGGGTTTCATTTGCGAAGGATTCCTGATCTTTCATGCGAGCCAAAGGCGCGCGGTAGCCGGCCCGAATGCTCACTCGGGCGGTTCCTATAATTTGATCGGAATTAGACGCGGGGTGGATGCCAGACGGCGTCTAAAAGGCTAGAGGGGATCAGGCCGTTATAGGGAGTGGTCACGGGTTTAGCAGCAGGCATCAGCTGGGCTTTTATTGAGACAAGCTGAAGGATACTTGCAGTTTTGCATTCTTGGCCCGTCTTGCAGACGGTCGCCGTTCCATGCTCATTCGCTTCACAGCACTCGTGTTCAGCACCGTCATCGGCGCCAACCATCGAAGCGTGGTCGGTCGTCATGGCGCCCACACCTTCCATATCGGACATCACGTGATGCCCGGACGATCCAACCGGCATGAGCATTTCCGCTATCCCATTGATCGGAAGCGCAAGCACTAGCAGCAGGATAAGGAAGGAGCGCATGTAGGACTTCACATTTCCAGCTTACGGGGCAATTCATGAGCAATCAATTAGGCAATCGGTCGCTTCGCAACCGAAGCCTAAGCCTAAGCCTAAGCCTAAGCCTAAGCCTAAGCCTAAGCCTAAGCCTAAGCCTAAGCCGACAGGCTTCAAACTACACGCGTTTGACGGAGCCGGAGTGCGTTGAACACAACCGATGCTGAGCTGAGGCTCATGGCCAGGGCAGCAATCATCGGAGACAGCAACAGTCCGAAGAACGGATAGAGCAGACCTGCGGCAATCGGGATGCTCAACCCGTTGTACATAAAGGCAAACAGAAGGTTCTGACGCATATTGCGAACCGTCGCCACCGAAAGCGTGCGCGCGCGCAGTATCCCCATCAGGTCACCTTTAACGAGCGTAACTTGGGCGCTGTTCATGGCGACGTCAGTGCCCGTGCCCATCGCTATGCCGACATCAGCCCTGGCGAGCGCCGGCGCATCATTTATTCCGTCGCCTGCCATGGCGACTACTTTACCTAGGGCTTGTAGCTTAACCACCAGCGCCTCCTTGTCCTGCGGCTTCACTTCGCCATGCACCTCATCGATCGATAGCTCACGAGCCACCGCGCGGGCAGTGGTAAGCCCGTCGCCGGTGGCCATGATGACTTGCACGCCCTCCGCTTGGAGCCGCGCTACAGCTTCCTTGGAAGTCGGTTTGATTGGGTCCGATACGGCCAGCAAGCCGGCAAGTGCCCCATCAACAGCCAGGTACACAATGCTGGTACCGCTCTCGCGCATTTTTTCTGCCTGATCTCTCAACGGCTCGACGCTCACACCCGCATCTTCCATAAGCGCGGTGTTGCCTAGTTGTAGCTGCTTGCCTTCCACCAGACCACGGACTCCGATACCTGACCCTGACTCGAAGGTCTCTGGCTTCGCCAGCTGGATACCTTCGCTTCTGGCATGGTCTACGATCGCGTGGGCTAGGGGATGCTCACTACCTTGATCCAAGCTGGCAGACAAACGGATGACTTCCTGCGAGTCAAACGGCGTGACGCCTATGGCCCGATCGAAGACAGGTCGGCCCTCGGTCAAGGTTCCTGTTTTATCGACAATCAGCGTGTCTACCTTACGGACGTTCTCGATGGCGCCTGCGTCTCTGAAAAGCACTCCGCTTCCAGCCGCTTTGCCTGTGGCAACCATGATCGACATAGGCGTTGCAAGGCCAAGTGCGCAAGGGCAAGCAATGATCAGAACCGCAACTGCATTGATCAGGCCGAATACCCAGCCCTGCTCGGGTCCAAACAGGCCCCATGCAAAGAATGTCAGCAAGGCGATACCAATGACCGTCAGCACGAAATAACCCGCAACCGTGTCCGCCATTCGCTGCATGGGTGCTTTGGAGCGTTGCGCATTCGCAACCATCTGGACGATTTGTGAAAGCATAGTCCCGGAGCCAACCCTGGTGGCTCGCATGACAAGCGAGCCGCTCGTGTTCATCGTCGCGCCGATAAGCGAATCGCCTGTCCGCTTCGTCACCGGAACCGGCTCGCCCGTTAGCATGGATTCGTCGACGGCGCTCTCGCCCTCTAACACCTCTCCATCAACGGGTACCTTTTCACCAGGACGAACGCGCAGATGGTCGCCCTCGTGAACATGTGTGAGCGGGATGTCCTCCTCGGAACCATCCTTGGCGATACGGCGAGCTGTTTTGGGTGATAAGCCAAGCAGGGACTTGATTGCGGAAGATGTCTGAGAGCGGGCCTTCAGTTCGAGCAGCTGACCTAAAAGCGTCAGTGAAATGATGACCGCTGCGGCTTCGTAGTAAACGCCTATCCGGCCGCCCACAGTGAATGACTCTGGAAATATGCTCGGTAAGACGGTTGCTACGATGCTGTAAATATACGCAGCCCCTGTGCCAAGCCCGATCAACGTCCACATGTTTGGGCTGCGATGCTTAACTGATGCGAAACCGCGCACGAAAAATGGCCAACCTGCCCACAAGACAACCGGGGTCGTAAGGGCTAGTTCAACCCAGTTCTGGCTAGCGCCGTGAAACAGCGGTATCGCATGTCCCGCCATTGCCAACAGGGTTACTGCTACGGTCAGGGGCAGAGACCACCAGAATCGCTTCGAGAAGTCCTTGAGTTCGGGATTCTCCTCCTCGTCGAGTTCAGGGATCAGAGGTTCCAATGACATCCCACAGATAGGGCAATCACCTGGACCCATTTGGCGGATCTCAGGGTGCATCGGGCAGGTGTACTCTGTCGTTGCATCACCGGCGGGTGGTTTCTGTGCGGGTGGGGTAGATGCCCGAGAGGAGGTCCCATGAGCCTGCGGTGCAGCGAGATATCGAGCAGGGTCGGAACGAAACTTGGTCTGGCAACCCTGGCTGCAGAAGCGGTAAGTGCTTCCCTGATAATGCTCTTGATGCTCGCTATCCTCTTCCACCTTCATCCCGCAGACGGGGTCTGTGAGTGCTGCAGTACCTTTCGTTTGGTCGGGCTGGTGATGGCACTGCTGAGAGGACATACGGGGCACCTTATGGATTGGTTAGCGACGAACTTGGCCTATTGCAGGGACATTTGCGGTTTTTCAATGCTTGCAGCGTCTGACAGCCAATATATGCAAAGCGTCCTGACCAAAGGCTGAAGTAACCATTACATTTCTGTCAGGTTCTCTGGTATGTCAGGTCGTATGTATGTCCTGGGCGCGGTCAATGACTATTTGAGATCAAGACATCTCCACGGACGATGCGAGGCTGATCCAACCGGCTCGGAGTCGTCTTTTCGAATTTTGAAATTTCGCACCGTTGGTAATCACCACAAGCGAGGCGCGTCTGTGACGCGGAAGGGTGCCGCGACTCCTCGCGACTGCTTAAAATACAAACGAAAGCGGATGATCTGAGTAATTTGTAGCGAGGGGAAGGTTCGAGAAAGTCTGCGTACGCTGAGATCTGCTCACTAACACCTAGCTACCTATCTAGTGCACGCACGAAGCGCGCCACGCGTCGAGCTGTACGGCGAGGCCACAAAATGATGGAAATTATGGCTCAGCAATAATTATGGCTGAGCCATAATTCCATATAACCGCAGCGTCACGGAAAAACCGCAATTGTTTACAGCCTGCAATTGACCATGACAGCTGCCCCTCCAATGAGGGGATAGACTAAGTGGGTTAGCTAACTCGGGGCTGTGGAGATGATCGAGGATCGCGCCAATGAGCTGTTCATCAGCGCCGCTAGCATCTGGGAAATCGGCCAAAACGCGATGGGCAAAGCAAGCTTTCAGTTCGATTCAGGAGTACTAAGAAGGTCTCTTCTGGACGGCGACTACAAGGAGCTGTCCGTGACCAGCCGACACGCCATTACGGCTGCGGCCTCGCCTCTCCTTCACAGCGCCCATTTGATCGGATGCTCATCGGACAAGCAGCTTCGGAAGGCTTCATCCTAGTAACCAATAATCATGCTACAGCGAAGTATTCGGGGCCAATCAAGCACGTCGGTTGAATGCGCCAGCCTTCATACCCTGTCGTAACGGGATGTCTAATGACCATACAAGCCGTCATTTTTGATGCTTTCGGGACACTGATAAAGATTCAAGATGGGTCGCATCCGTACCGACAGTTGATGAAGATCGGAAAGGCGCATGGGCGGCGCCCCCGCCCGGACGACGCGTCTTTCCTGATGAAATCTGCGATAACGTTGACGCAAGCCGCAGCGCATTTGGGGATCACTGCAAGCCCTGAACAATTGAGCACTCTGGAAACTGTCCTGGCAGAAGAGATCGCAGCCGTTGAGGCATATCCTGACGGGCTCGAAGCGGTGAAACTGCTCCAAGAGCAAGGCATTCGAATCGGTGTTTGCTCGAATTTGGCTTTCCCGTACCGGCAAGCCGTCCTGCGTTGCTACCCCATGCTAGACGCATATGCGTTTAGCTGTGATTTAGGCGTAATGAAGCCCGAACCCACCATCTACAGTTGGATTTGCGATCAGCTTGGGGCGTCCCCGACCGCATCGTGGATGATCGGTGACTCCCAACGTTGCGACCGAGATGGGCCAACGGCAGTAGGCATCCGAGGCTTTTTTGTTGACCGAAACAGCACCAACGGTGACTGCCCTGAATTGGTTACGTTCGCTCGTAAGGTATTGGCAACCGCGCGTTGAGCGAGCGATGTCAGCCCCATCCATTTTCGCACCTCGCGATTGAAACCTGGAATCACACCAGGCAATCCTGCTCCATGAACCTTGAACCGCAGTCAAAATAAGACCGTAAATTGAGTTGAGGTGATTATGATCGGGTGCCAACGGGAACACCTTAGAAACCCAAGGCGCCTCCCTAGATCATTGGTAACTTCAAACTCAGGAGCGTTTGGCTTCAACGCAGCCTAAACCCAACCGACTGCGGGCAGCTCTACTCGCCAACGCACGCAAAGCCACTCTCACAGATAGGTGAATGCGATGCTTGACAAGGCTCGAAAGGTTCATATACTCGCGCTCACTGTGAGCAATCCAACAAATCAAGGTTTCTTGCATAATGCGCTGAAGCCTTGATTTGGCCGGGATATTGAAGTTTGGGATTCAAATCCCCCCGGCTCCACCAATTGAAACAAGCATAAACCCCTGATTTTTCTAGCGAATTTCAGGGGTTTTGTGTTTTCAGGGCCTGCGAATGTCCCGAAAGTGTCACACCCAGAGCATCCTAGGCGGCTAGCCTCAAATTGCAGGCACAAAAAAACCGCTATAAGAGCGGTTTCTTTGTACATCACGTTACTTTCGCAGTAGGGAGCTAGGCTCCGTCGCCTAGGTAGAGTACTGCTCTCTTGCCCAGACCATGTAAAACAAAGTCTACGCACGATTGACAGCACCGTCAACCGCAACGCTGACAGCTCAGCCGAGTGGTTCATTCTGCTGCTGAGCCTGAAAAGCACGCCAAAATTCCAGCTCTTCATCATAGCTAAGGCCTAGCTGAGCCGCCCAGAAGCGGCGCAATCCAGACACAGTTTCACCCTCAGCTTCCAGAGCCGCAACCCGACCTTCCAGCTCGGCAATCCGTGCCCTACAAGCCTCGACCTGCTTCTCTGCGGTCTTTAGTCGATGCAATGGCGAATAATCGCTAACACCTATGGCAACGAGCATCGACGCCTTCAGATCGCTAAGCTCATGGCTTGAGAGCGCGATCGGGTATGTAGTGTATCGAGCCTTCCTGCCATTCCTGTCATAGGCTAGAGGCGGCAGAATTCGCTGGGTCGACACAGCCTCAAGACGATTACACAGAACATAGCTGTTGTAGCCCGATCCCTTGTACCTAGGAAGGCGGTCAATCGTCGCCTGGCTCAATTGAAACTCAGATTTGTCACCCGCCGTTCGTTGGGAAGTGACCGGAGCAACCTGAACCAGATTGCTAGAGATGACCTTCACGACCACCGCCAACCGACGCTTGTGCATCTCGGCATGCTGCAAGGTGTCGCTGTAGCGCTTGTTAGACTTAACCTGCCGATCTTCTCGAGCTACGCCCTGAGGAAATCCGTAGTCGACCTCAACAAGCGTCCCTTGACGCAGTAGCTTGAAAGTGGACTTGGATCGATCCTTCTTGAGGGTTTGATAGAGGTATTCTTCCGCGAAAGCAGGCGCAGAATAGCTAAGTAAAACCTCATAAATAACAGGGTTTATCCCTGCAGCCGAAGCAAGATTAACGCCCTCCACACGCCATAGATGATGACGTACAGCGTGAAAACGCTTGGTATAAAAGACTGTTTTCGTTGCATCCCAACTTGGAATAAGAGCCTCGGTAACCCCGTCAAAAAGCTCGCGCCCAAGCAGTTGCTTTGTCAGATTGCCCTGGGGGTCCGAAGCGCAGCTGAAATAATGAACCTCTACCATGTCCAACAGCCCACCTAGCTGCAGCTCCTTTTTTGCCATTATGCCTCTAGCAGGCCGTTCAATGTGAGCCACCCAGAATCGACATCAACGGATTCAACCTCACCGCCTCAGCCAAATGCTCCGGTGCCAAGTGCGCATAGCGCATAGTCATGGCCA
>JAEAMG010000965.1_pt1 | contig 26215 bp, 17 predicted proteins | sample 8958741 | NCBI WGS metagenome assembly JAEAMG01 (sample SAMN16933256, study PRJNA681125) | bioreactor sludge metagenome | isolation source: anaerobic bioreactor treating anionic surfactant - SDBS | place: India: Bengaluru | collected 2019-02-28 | reverse complement strand
GCTGCCGCCGACAAAGCTGTTTCTGACAAAGCCGCTGCCGATCAAGCGGCGGCTGACAAAGCTTCCGCCGACAAAGCTTCCGCTGATAAGGTCGCTGCGGACAAGGCTGCTGCCGACAAGGTTGTCGCCGATCTCACAGGCGAGAGGGACATACTGAAGACCGAGCGCGACACGCTCAAGACGGAGCGCGACGCGCTCAAGGCCGAGGTGGAGAAGATGGAAAAACTTACCGGCAAGGCCGCGAAACCACCTGCGGCCGGTGGCGGCGGCGAAAAGAAGCTCACGGCGGATGAATGGCTGGCGGAGGAACTGAAGAAGGGCAAATGAATCGCCGGCGTTGGCGGCGGCGATCCGCCGCCTCACGCCTGAATGTCGGCGCGTGCCAATTCGCAGTCGCGCAGGATCTGGGCCAGCAGACCGCGCCCGATCATCTCGCCGCGATGGACGGGTACGACTGTACATCGGCCGTCCGGATGCCGCAGAAAATGGTGACTGCCCTTCACGCGGATGACCTCAAAGCCCTGGCGGCGAAGGGCTTTGACGAGTTGGACACCGCTGAATGCAGGAAAGGTGCTCATACCATGACCGCCACGCGCTGGACGCCGATGAACTGGTTGGAGACCGGAGCCTCTTCCACTTCCAGGCACAGGGATATGGCCTCCTTGATGCGCTTCATCAGCACATCAAGAGACTTGGCCTGCGTGTGGCAGCCGCGCAATGCGGGCACAGACGCGACGAAATAACCGTCTTCATCCTGCTCGATCACCACATTGAACTCTCTGGACATTGTACTTCTCCTTTGACTCGAATTTTAGCATCTTCAGGAGGCAACAACCAAGTGGATAAATCCCGCCTCGTAAGTTCTAGCACGAAACCGACCGGCTGGAGAAGCTCACCGGCAAGGCCGCGAAGCCCCCTGGGCCGGTGGTGGCGGCGACAAGAAACTTACTGCCGACGAATGGCTGGCCGAGGAATTGAAGAAACAGATGAAGTGAACGCAACCGCTCCGTACGGCAGTGCTACAAGCAAGAAGGCGGCTTTATGCCGCCTTTCTTGTGTCATTTGTACAAAGTACAACTACGACACCGAAACTTGCTTTTTTCCGGGGCTTCAGAACCTTATGACGGAACGGAGCCCGGAATAGATAGCGGTGTCTTCTCCTAGACAAGGTTCGATAACCTGCAAGTCCGCACCCACAGTGAACCACGGTGTCACTGCGAAGTTGTAAAAAATTCTATCCCCTGTTCGTTTCTGATCGTCAGAAGGGGCAGGGAATCCTTCAAATCCGGGCTCGGGGTATCGTAATAATAACCGATTCCCCAGTTGTCCCGGCTCCGGCCCGGAATCATTCCATTGCCGCCTATGCCCGCGAGGGCCGACCAGTATAGCTTGCTGGGGTTGCCGTCCGAGATGCCGAACTGGCCAAAGAGCCCGAAGCCCTCCTTAGATTTTTCGTTCACCCGATAAAGATATTGGTCGAAATTATAGGCGAAGTAGTAATTATTATCCTTGATGTCAGCTGCAGGAAACGGTGGCAGGAAGGTGTCGCCGATGTCGTTCAGGTCGGTGTTTCGCTCGTTACTGTACAAGGCGACAAGTCCTTGATGCCCGCTGAGACCACCTATGGTGACGGGGAAATCAACGCTCCCGCGGATCGTCCCTCCGTTCTCGAAAGGCTCTTCGAAACCTGTCTTGTTGACCACGCTGGCAGGATCATAGACCCACAAGCCGAAAGTGGCGGGCTCAGTTCGCACACTCATCAAGGCACCGAAGAGATAGGGCGGGACAACGCCGGTGGGAGGGGCAACGAAGGTAAGGTTCTGGAACGCGTCGATGCCGGCACCGCCCATGAACGGCTTCGTGGAAGCGAGATCCATCATGTTCATCTTGCCGAACAACAGGGAAACAGAGTCGTTAAACTGCTGCCGAAAATAGACGCTCGACAGGTCAAAGGCGTCGTTGTCCTCCATCCCCGGGAAAAGGAGTGCCGTATTGGGCGGGACCAACGTACCCCCAGCCCCGTTGATGCTATTACCATAATTATGCTCGCCGTGGACGGTTACGGAGAAGCCTTCCCAAAACCCCAGCTTGCTGAGGTCGGCATTGAGCAAGAGGTCAGCCTTGCCGCCATATTTATAATCGCGATCACCGTCGCCGGCAGACAGCCCCTGATAGAATTGTGTCAGTCGAGGGGCGAGTGTGATGCCATTTTCTTTCAACCAAGTCCGGCGGCCGGCCCAATCGCCGGTGAGCGTATCACGTTCCAGCCAACCGGCTGGCCGGGTCGCATCAGCATTGACAGTGGCTTCACCGACTTTTTTTGCTTCTTCCGCAGACAACGTTCGGGGCGCATCAGCATTGACAGTAGCTTCACCGACTTTATTTGTTTCTTCCGCAGACAACGGACTAAAGATGAAGACAGACAACAGGGCCGCGAGCCACACTTCGATTGCCAGGAAATTGCTTCCCCGGGTTGGTGCGCATGAGGGGCGAAAGAGCGGTTCGGAGACCGGGAGAAAAGGGGTTGCCTTCAGTTGGTCGATCCGTGCCGTGTCTGCGTTCACCTTCGCGGTGGAAGCTCGGTTTTGTTTCATTTCGATTCTCCGAAAGCTCTGCTGGGTAGGAAAGGTTTCATGATCTTCGTTATTTTTGAGGTGCGGCCTTCGCCTTGAAGGGTCCGTCATCGGTCAGAATCACGCCGTTCTGTTCGACGTATTCGTCCCAGAGTGCGAGCATGGCTTTCGTTTTCGCAGGCTCTTGTTTGGAAAGGTCGGTCGTTTCGCCGAGATCGTTCCTGATGTTGAAAAGCTCCCACTCGCCGCTGCCTCCGGCCGTTTTCTGGATGTAGCAAATCTTCCAGTCGCCCTGCCGAATCATGCGGTTTCCGAAAAGTTCCTCGCCGATCCAGTCCTCTTCCGTGCGCACCGATTCGGTCTTGCCAGTTAGCAACGGGGTGAGCGATTTGCCGCGCAGGGGCGCGAGTTTCTTATCGGTCTCGGACGGATGCTTCGCTCCGGCGAGTTCCAGGAAAGTAGGCACGAGATCGGTCACGTGCATAACGGCGGGCTTGATCGCTCCCGCGTTTTTCACACCGGCTCCCGCGATGATCAAGGGCGTGCGGATGCCGCCCTCAGCGGTCCAGGCCTTGTAGAAGCGCAACGGCGTCGAGCCAACCTGCGCCCACGCGGCACCGTAGTCCACAGTCGCCCCCTTGCGACCCCAGTTCTCGGGGCGGGTATCGAAGTTCTCGAAAAACCATTTTTTGGCGTCCGCGCTGAATATCGTATCGACCAGCGTGGCGAGTTCCGCGGGTTCCGCCCCGTTGTCCGAGAGGAAAACCACCACCGTATTCTCATACTGCCCCGTTTGCTTGAGATGATCCACCAAGCGCCCGATGTGATGATCCATGTTCGCCAGCATCGCGGCATAGACCTCCATGCGGCGGGCGGAGAGTTTTTTCTGCTCCGGCGTGAGTGCGTCCCACGCGGGAATCGTCAGCAACCTCGGCGAGAGCACCGTATCCTTGCTTACTATGCCCATTTCCTTCATCCGCTCCAGGCGCTCCGCACGGACGGCATCGTAGCCCTTGTCATAAACGCCCTTGTATTTGTCCAGCCAGTCGTCCGGCGCAGCGAAGGGCGAATGCACCGCCTGGAAGCTCAGGTAGGCGAAGAACGGTTTGCCGTCCGCCTTGTGCTCCTCGTTGCTCTTGATGATGAAGTCCGTATAAGCCTCCGAGGAAAAGTGATCGTCGGGCAGCTTGTCGAGCGGCTTGCCGTTGAGCGTGAAGGTCAGCTTCGGGTGGGCGGGGTTCGGATAGGTCATGTCGCTCCAGTTGCTGCCGCCACCTTGCAAGAGGGTGAAATCCCGCTCAAAGCCCATCGCCGCAGGCCATTGCGAAGGTTCGTATCCCATGTGGGATTTGCCCGCCCAGTAGGTGTGGTATCCCGCCTCGCGCAGCACCTTCGCCACCGGCACGACGCGGTCGTTCAAATAACCTTCGTAGCCGGGTTTCCCCTTCTGCTTCGGCCCGACGAGTTCATCCATATTGCCAAAGCCCGCGACATGGTGATCGCAGCCGCTCAGCAGCATCGAACGCGTTGGCGAGCAGGTGGGGGCGACGTAGAAATTCGTCGCCCGGATGCCGCTCTTGGCGAGTGAATCGATGTGCGGCGTCTTGATCTCGCCGCCGAAGCAGCCCATATCCGAGTAGCCCATGTCGTCAGCGACGATGAGCAGGATGTTCGGTTTCGGGTACGCTGCGAAGGCCTCGCTGGTCAGGAAAAGCCCGAAAAGGGCGATGTGAAGCGAAGGGATAACTTTTTTCATCGTGAATTCCGTCGTACACATCCGACTCTCTGTTGTTCTCCGTGCAGGCGCACCCGCACCCACACGCCGAACCGGTTTAGCCGCTCCGACCGTAAAGTGGTGTCACCATACGTTATTTGAGGCCCGCCGTCAACGCAGGGCGTCAACAAGTCCGCTCCGTTTTGCGAAAAGAACCGCTCTAATTCCGTACACTGCCGCTATACCAAGGATGATGTAAAAATAAGCATAAGCTACATTCTTGAGGGCGGGATGCGGCTGGGACGGACAACCTTGATTGTGTACCTTGCAAGCGGTTCTGACATCTCACGATGAAATGTGATTTCTGTGGTCTATCATGGGTTGCGCTTGCTTATTCTCAAAAAATCATATTATAGTTCGATTCACATTCACGAAAGAAGGGGGCGGTGGCTTTGTCTGCACGGCGGGTATCTGCTCATGTGCCGGACGCGGCTCAACCGACAGAATGAAAAACGCTAAGGAATAAGGAACCATATGATGAAGAAACTGATGAGGCTTATTATCGGCGCGGCGATTGTCTCGGGCTGTTGCATGGCCGGAAACGGGCCGAAGGATTCGGGAACGACTTTCGCAAAGGACGCGCTCGCCCCTTACGTCGCGAACGGACAGCTCCCGGGCGCGATCAATGTCTTTTACAAGAACGGCGTGCAGGAAACCGCCTGCGTCGGGTACGCCGACGTCGCTGCGAAGCGTCCGATCACGATGGACGACGTCTACATGCAGTGCTCGCAGACGAAGGGCTTCTGCGGTGTGACGGTCGCCCTGCTCGTCGAAGAAGGGAAGATCACGCTCGACGATCCCGTTTCGAAATATCTGCCGGAATTCAAGGAACTCTGGGTCCTTGAGTCCAACACGAACGGCGTGAAGAAACTCGTGTTGGCGAAAAACGTGCTCACCGTCCGCACAGTCATGAACCACACCGGCGGATTCCCGTTCGAGATTTGCGCAAAGCAAGGCAACATCAAGGGAGGCGGCTGGTCCGGCGGCGCTCCGCTCCGGCAGACTGCGGCGATCGCAGCGGCGTGTCCTTTGCTCTTCGAGCCCGGCACGAAGGTCCAGTATTCCAACACCGGCATCGACATCGGCGCAGCCATCGTCGAGGTGGTGACCGGCCAGCGCTGGGAGGACTTCCTCAAGGAGCGTGTTCTCGATCCGCTCGGCATGGCGTCCAGCTCGTTCCGGCCGACCGACAAGCAGCTCAAGACGCAGGTAGAGATGTACGACTGCGTGAAGGACGCGCCCGCCAAATACCGCCTGCAGAACGAGATGCAGCAGCGGCCTTACAACGACGACCACGTCTTCGCGTCGGCAGGTGCGGGACTCTGGACGACCGCGAACGACCAGCTCAAGTTCTACAAGATGCTCATGAATCTCGGCGTGGGCGAGAACGGCGCGCGGATCCTCAAGGAGGAGACCGTGAAGGAGCTTCTCGCGAAATCGACGCGGCCGAAAGGCTTGGGCGGCTATTCGCTCGGGCTTTCCGCGCCGGAAGAGGACAAGGACGACGCCTGGTTCGGACACGGCGGCGCGTGGGGCACGAACTGCATGGTCAACTGGCACCGCAAGGAGCTGAAGCTATGGGCCGTGCAGCTCTGCGGCGGCCCGCGTCCCTGGGACAAGGCCCGCACGGCGGCGGAAGAAACGTTCTTCAAAGCCGCGATCGACAACTCCGGTGCCGACGCCTACACCGGCCGCGTCAAGTAAGGCCCGAAGGGGAAACGCGTATGCCCTGTCCCGAATGGCGCTAAGTTAAGCGTATTCGCATCGTTTTTGGCGGCTCAGCACAGCTTCGCCCTCCAGTTTCTGGGCAAATCCGCAGGGTGGGCTTCTTTCGCGCTCGGTCCTAGCGTTTCGGGCCGAGGAGAGATGCCGGTTCCGTTCGAACACGCCGTCCGCGAACGCCGACGGCCATCGGCCCTTCTCGGCGACGTTTACGGCTTAACCACGTTGCCGCTGAGCACGGGGGTCTGCGTCTGCATGAGCATGATCGGGTCTGTCCCGCACCCCGTGAAGGTGCAGTTCTGGACGCGCGTCGTTCCGTTGACGGGCCCTTTGTCGGGAGTTCCCTTCGAGAAGGCGGCCGCGTCGAGAATGGCGACGCCGTCCCGGCTCGCGCCCCAGATGTTGACGTCTTTGAACGTGCAGTCGGAGATCCGGATGTCCTGCGTGCGGAACCCTTCGAACCAGTAGTTCGCGTCGTTCTCAAAGAGGATGGCCGGCAGGCTCGTGCGCTCGAACGCGCAGTCCGTCACCGTCGCTTTCGACACTTTGATGAGGAAGCCGCGCGCGCGGTTGCCGCGCACCTGGCAGTTGCTGATCGTCAACACGGGGTCGGACGACATGTTCGCCATCGGCATTCCTTTGCGCACGTAGTCGGGCAGGGGGCTTTCGAGGACGATGACGGCAACCTGGTCTTTCGTGTTGGGCTCGACCGCCTTGACTTTGGCGAAGCTCGCGAGCTTGAGCCAGTTGTCCTGCGCGCCGAAACCGATCGTGTCGCCCACCCGCGGCAGCATGTCCACCGGCAGGTGGAGGTGCCCCTTTTGCTTGCCCCACACGACAGTGATTTTGTCGGGCGACTGGTTTTCTTCCAAGATCCAATACATCTGGTGGACGTTGGTCGCGTCGTCGCCCATCTTTTCAAACTTCGAGTTGCGGATGTCGATACGCCCGCGGCAACAGTTGAAGTGGGTCGCGTCGGCGGTTGCCGACATGAACAACTCCTTTGTTTTCGAGACGACTTGCAGGCCGTCGATCAGGATGTTCTCGGTATTGGAGCCATGAATGCCCATGCCGGGATGCGAGTGGATGGTCGTGTTGTAAACGCGCACATCTTTTGCGAAAGACATCGTGATGACGCCGGGGCCGTAGACTTCGTACAGCACGATGACGGTTGAGCCGACTTCGGGCAGCTTTGAGTATTTTTCAAGCGGAACGCGCATCGTGGTGTCCGAGAGCTTTTTGATGACCAGCTTGGTGTCCATCTGATAGTTGTCCACGCCTCGTTTGCCCATCGCGTCGTACTGGGTGTCGAACGTGATGATCGCTTTGGGGTGGACTTCCTTGACGACGTGCGGCGGTATGACTTCGCAGTCGAAGTATCTGTCTCCGATGGCCGTGACCTTGGCACCTGCGAACGGAATCTCGTCGGCTTCGAACGTCAGGTTCGCAAAGGTGATGTTCTCGCTCTTGTAGACGGGGAACTGTGTGCGCATCTGATGATGTACGATCACCGCGCCGTTACCGTCGATCATGACGTTCTTGGCGTCTGTAATAGGAACTGCCCCGCCGTTGTCAAAGCTCAGCATATCGTACTTGCCCTTGCCGAGCACGATGCGCACGCCCTGATCTTTGGTCTTGGCTGCGGCGATGGCGTCGCGCAGGGCTTTGGCATCGTCTTTGCCGTCGTCGGGGACCGCGCCGAAGTCTCGTGCGAAGAGCGTGATCGGGTACCTCTTTTGGGTCTCGTCGAGCGTCAGAAGCCACGGATCCTTATTGATCGTTTTACAAGCCGTAGAAACGCACAAAAGCGCAAGCAGCGCAACTGCGGATATTCTCATATACCTGCGTCCCCCGATTAAACATAGATGCTGCACACAAGGATCTTAGAATACGGTTTCTGCCACCCCTCGTCAACGCCGGGCGCAGCTGAGAGACGGCAACGGGGCAGATAATCCTTAGTCTTCTGCGGCGGACCGTGTTCTCAATCAGGCTGTGACCCGGAATATCCGGCGTTTCCCGGCCGATTTCATGTTCGAGCTGACGCGCGAGGAGATCATGAGGATATCACAAATTGTGATATCCTCCAGTGACCTCACGTTCTCGAAGAGCGTCCGGGCTTTCACCGCATGAAGCACAGTCCCGGCGTTGACGGCGGGTGCCGAAAGACGTAGGATGGCGGCGTTTCCTTCGCCGCGTGGGCCTGCTTGTCCGCGTCGGCGGAGGAGAGACTCACGGCGATGGTGGGGCCTGATCCAGCGGCCACGGTGAAGCGCTTCCGCGAGATGACGGACGCGCGCATCGCCGAGATCCGCGCGACGCCAAACCTGAAGGTGCCCGCGGGATGCGATGTCTACTATCTGTCGAAAGACGGCGACGACGCCAAAGACGGCCGCACGCCCGCGACGGCGTGGCGGACGGTTGGGCGTCTGAACCGCGCGACCGATATCCGGCCCGGCTCCTTCGTGCTCTTTGAGCGTGGCGGGACCTGGCGCACGTCGCTCGATTTGCAGGGCCATCCCGCCGACAAGCCGTTCGTCGGATACGCGGGGGGGCTCAAAGGGCTCAAGGGCGTCACCTATTCCGCGTACGGCGCTGGCCCGAAACCGCGATTGGTGGCCTCGCCGTTCAACGGCGCTGATCCGGCCCGTTGGCGAACGACGGACGCACCGAGTGTTTGGTCCTGTCCGCTGGGACGTACGGACGTCGGGTTGGTCGTCTTCGACGAAGGCGCGGCGCACGCGATCAAGATCCTTCCCGTCTATCACAAGGACGGCCACACGACGGCGCAGTATACGGGACAGCCGTTCACGGATTACCGCGGCCTCGATACAGATTTGCACTTCTACCACGATTACTCCACCAACGGCATCGGCCGCGGGACGGGCCTGCTCTATCTCTATTCAAAGGAAAATCCCGGCAAGCGGTTCAAATCGATCGAATTCGGCCTGCGCCACAACATCATCACGGCGCATGGCCAGGAGGGGACGACCTTCGACAACCTGTGCCTGATGGTCGGCGGGGCGCACGGCATCCATCAGGGCGGCTCCAAGAACCTCCTCGTCAAAAACTGCGAGTTCGGCTGGATCGGCGGCGGCATCCAGGGCGAGGGCCTCTTCGGCCGCGCGTGGGGCGTGCGCTACGGCAACGCGGTGGAAGTGGGCGGATGCGACGGCTACACGGTCACGAACTGCTATGTGACCCAGATTTACGACGCGGGCGTCACGCACCAGGCCGACGCCGTGTCGCGTTTCGACGGCAAGGAAAAGGTCGTTTATCAGAAGGGCATCCGTTATGTGGGGAACGTGTTCGAGAAATGCAATTACTCGATCGAGTATTTCCTCTCGCGCTGTCCCCCGAGCAACCCCAGCCGCATGGAGGATTACGTGATCGCCGACAACTTGATGTGGGACGCGGGGACGGGGCTCTGCGAGCAGCGTCCGGACCGCAACCAGGACGCCCACATCAAGAGCTGGGTCGCTTCCAACCGCGCGACAGGTTACGTGATCCGCAACAACCTCTTCGCGGGCGCGCACACGCAACTGGTCGAGATCTGCGCGGATCTGACGAATCCCGACGGCAGCGCGTCGATACCGCGCATGGACGGAAATGTCTTCACGGGAACATCCGCGACCCGCTTGGGAGCGGTGGAACAGTTGTCCTCGGGCGCGGCGCGGCCGACTTACGTGCCGCTGGACGACAAGGCCGAGCCCTACCTGAACACGCGTGGCGGCGGGAACCGCGTGATCGTGCGGTAATCCGAAATAGTCCAACGAAGGGGGCGCTCCAATGACCAGAAGAGAATTTGTGAAAGCGGCGGCGTTTTCGGCCGCGGCAGTTGGCGTGGGCGGTGTCGCGATGGGAGCCGGTCAGGCTCCGGCTCCCGAGGCCATCAAGGCGATCTTGTTGCACCTCGGGCACAACATGTGGTGCGATTGGTTCCCGCCGGACATCGACCTGTCCAAGTTCGAGAAGGGGTTGCCGGACACGACGCTCCGGTGCAAGGACGACCTGTGGCGTAAAGTCACGGATCATGCGGCCGCGAAGGGGATGAACATGGTCGTCATCGACCTCGGAGAGGGCGTCGTCTACCCGAGCCACTCCGAGCTTGCCATCGCCGGGTCCTGGAGCGTGGACAAACTTCGCGCGGAGCTTGACCGCTTGCGGGGCCTAGGCCTTGAGCCGATCCCGAAGCTGAACTTCTCCACCACGCACAACGGGTGGCTAAAGCACTACCGCCGCATGCTTTCCACGCCCGTCTACTACAAGGTGTGCGAGGACGTGCTGCGCGACGCCTACGAGATTTTCGACCGCCCTCGGTTCATCCACATCGGGTGCGACGAAGAGACGGCCCAACACCAGGAAGGGAGCGGCCGCTCGTATTATATCTCTGTCCGAGTCGGCGAGTTCTGGATGCACGACTTCGAGCACATCGTGCGGACAGTGGAGAAACTCGGTGCCCGTCCGTGGGCGTGGAGCGATTACGGGTGGAGCCATCCCGAGTTCATGCAGCGGTGCCCCAAGAGCGTCGTCCTTTCCAACTGGTATTACGACGAGAGCTACGGCGGGTTCGACCCAGCCACGAACAAGACGGCCGACCACAAGCGCCTGATCAACTTCTGGGACCTTGAAAAGGCAGGCTACGACCAGATCCCGTGCGGCACGAACTGGGTCGGCTGGAAACGCAAGCAGGTCAATGCCGGCGCGGAGGATGTCATCGGAAAGCTCGTGAACCTCGGCCGACAGGTCGTGGCGCCCGAACGCCTGCTGGGCTTCCTGATGGCACCGTGGGCCTCCACGGACGACGACGCGAACACCGCATTCAACATCCGCGGCATCGATCTCTTCGCCGAGGCCCTTCGCCAACCCCGCAGGTGAGTGTCGTTTTCGCAACTTTGCACCCTAATCCCGAAACAAAACCTCGAAGAACGTCGAGAGCGAAGAACGTTTTCCCGCGTAGCGTCCGGCCTGCGGCAGCTTCTTCACGCCGACCGCGCGGCAGCCGGCCGCGAAGGTGTAGGCCCACGTTTCGTATTCAGCGTCGACGCGCATTCACGCACTTGTCGATCTATCTTTTTGCGTATCCTTTTTCGATTTTTCGCGCAGTCGGTTCTTGCGGCAGAAGGCCCGCCGAGCGTACACTGGCACCATGGCTTCGGCGTCACAAAAGAACATGCTTCCGCAGGTCGTCATTCTGACCTCAACCATCCCGAAGGGATTGCAGGAAATGCTTCAGGGGGTCCTGCGATACGCCCAAGAGCGCGGGCCGTGGCGCATCTACCAGCAGGAGCGGAGGCGCTGGATGTATCCGTTACAGGATCTGAAGGAGTGGGGGTGCACCGGCATCATCGCGGCGGATCATCACTCCGCCGAAGAGGCGCGCCAAATCGTCGAGCTGGGCATCCCGGTGGTTGTCCTGCTCCAGCCGCACCCCATGCGTCAACCCTCGCATCCCCTGTATCCTTACCCCTGCGTGCTCTGGAATTCCACCGCCATTGGACGCATGGCCGCCGACTATTTTCTGGAACGCCACTACACGCGCTTCGCCTTCGTCGGCGACACGCACAGCGAGACCTACTGGTCCCTTGAACGCGAACAAAGCTATCTCAAAGCTCTCCGCAAGGCGGGTCACCGCACCTGCCACGTGTACGGGCCCTGCTCGGACGCTGAGCAACGCGACTGGGCCGCCGAGCGCCCCAGGATGGGAACCTGGCTGAAGGCACTGCCAAAACCCATCGCCCTGTTCGCCCCTAACGACCGGCGCGGCAAGCAGGTGTTGGACGCGTGTATGGACGCGGGCATCGCCGTGCCAGACGAGGTGGCGGTGCTCGGTGTGGACAACGATGAATGGATCTGCGAGGCCTCCGTGCCGATGCTCTCCAGCATCCAGTGCGACCCCAAGCCGGCCGGGTACCGCATCGCCGAGTATCTGGACCGGCTGATGCGCGGCGCGAAGTTGAAGAAACGTGAATTTCTCGTCGCGCCGATCCGAGTGGTCACGCGCCAATCGACCGACTGGATGGCTATTGAAGACCAACAGATGGCCCGGGCACTGACGTACATCCGCGAAGTCGCCTCGGCCCCGAGTCTGCGCGTCACAGACGTGGCCAGGATTTGCGGGCTCTCGCGCCGGGCCACCGAGATCCGGTTCAGAAACGCCACAGGAAGAACGGTTCGCGAGGAAATCGAATTCGTCCGGCTGGAACGCGTCCGCGCCATGCTGGTGGAAAGCGACCTGAATATCGGGGACATCGCCCAGCGCTGCGGGTTTGCCTGCGAGACCCATCTCGGCCGGATCTTCCGCAAGCGCTTCAACACCACGATGGGGCAATTCCGTGCGGCTGCCAGGGTTGAGGGCGAAGACGGTGAGCGAGGGGCGGAGGGACTCGGCTGACCACAGGGACCGGTGGGGACGGGAGAGTTAAGCCCACCTCACGGACCGCTCGGCGTGGCTAAAGCGGGCTGAAAAAAACCGGCTCGAACGCTACCGGCGCGGCGAATAGGCGTCTTTCCGGGGGATGTCGGACCTTGCTTGTCCCTGGTCATTCACAACGTAGGATTTGTCCCCATAGCGTGTTTCCGTCAAACCGCGTTATCCTTTTCGCGGAATTGAATTCGCTGAACACTCTCATACCGTAACGGAGATACGCGATGCAAACAACCCGGATAAAGAAGGCACATAAGGCCAGCGTTTCGCAGGCGCCCAGAACGGGCGCTCATCAACAGTCCCCCTATCTCACCTATCTGCGGCGACTGATGGCCCTCGAGACCGGCAAGACGGTCCAGTTCGAGATTGCCGTGGACCCCGGCAGCAAGGTCTATGTGGCCGGGACGTTCAACGGATGGAACCCGAACACGCATCCGCTCTACCACCACCCAGAGGACGGCGTATTCCGGGCGGCCCTTCTTCTTCCCCCAGGGACATACGAGTACAAGCTCGTCGTGAACGGCGACTGGAAAACGGATGAGCGTTGCCCGTGCTGCGTGCCGAGCGCTCCCGGCGGGCTGAACAGCGTGCTGCGGGTCTGACACCCGCGACCGGCCGTCCGGGGCGAGGAAAGTCCGTCATGAAAGCGTCGTTTAGCATGACTTTTAAGAAAAAGCGTTTCAAGCTGAGCGCGGAAATGGGACGCCACGTGTTTGTCGCAGGAACGTTCAACAATTGGAACCCTACGGCAACCCCGCTTCATTACGACCCGCGCTCCCAAGACTACAAAGCGGACGTTCAGCTTCTGCCCGGCCTTCACGAGTATAAGTTCATCGTCGACGGCGTCTGGTGTGTGGACCCCGCATGTGCGGAATCCGTTCCGAACGAGTTTGGCGACCGCAACAGCGTCATTCACGCTTAGTCGTGCGCTTGCCCGACGCCACGTTTTTTGCCAACACGTATCACCGCTCTTTCATCAACCTAAGCTTCATTCACCCATTACGAGAGGAATCCCAATGAACGCCACTCAATCTGTTAAGAAATTGAAAATCAGATCACCGCGCACGTCGACAAAAAAGCCGCGCGAAGAACCTGTTAAGCTCGACAGCCTGATGCGCCTGACGACTCACGAGACCGGGAAGGCGATCCGGTTCGAAATCTCCGCAGAGCAAGGCAGCAAAGTCTATATCGCAGGCACCTTCAACAACTGGGACCCGACCTCGCATCCGCTGACCCACCATCCCGAAGAGGGCGTGTTTCGCGCGACCCTGCATCTGCCGGCGGGGACACACGAGTACAAGTTTGTCGTAGACGGCGTTTGGCATCTGGATGCCAAATGCCCGCACTGGGTATCGAACCAACACGGCTCCCTGAACAGTGTTATCCACGTCTGAGAGTCCGCTGTTTATCCGCTCAAAATAGGGAACACTCCCCATATCAGTCCAAGGGCTTTCCGCTAATAATTATCACGTCTTTTTAAAGCGTCATCAGCCAGCACGAGGCAGGAGGGCATTATGAACAGGCACACACATACGGACCACGCAGCCATTCTGAAGTCTGAGAACAACGGAACCCCACTGCGCAGGAACATGTTCTTGGCGAAATACGGACAGCTAACGGGTGGGCTGATCGCCGCCGCCGTGCTCGCTTCATGCAACATCGCGCAGGCCCTCACGCTGCGGATCGTTGACGGCGACGGCAACGCAATCACCAACGGATTCCGTTGGATGCTCGAAGAGGACACGACCACGCCGACGGTGCCGGGCGTTGCGACGAACGTTAGCCCCGGCCTCGTGATCCACAAGAGCCATGCGCCTGTGGTGGCGACAGGAAACAGCGCGGTAAGCCCAGTGGACATCACCGTGCCCGATGTCAACCAACCTTATATCATGTCCGTCCTGGCCAGCGGCTACTCCTCGGGCGGCCAGACCGTGGCGGCGGGACAAAGCATCGTCACCGTGACCCTGAACAAACACCCGTTGCCGACCGCTCAGATCTCCGTCCTCGTTTTCAATGACAACAACTCGATCAACAATGTCCCCGACGCGACCGAAGAAGGTTTGGAAGGTTTCCAGATCGTGCTGGCAGATGTATTGGGCGGCCCCATCATGATGGACGTGTTCGGCAACCCGCTCGGCACCACCTATGTCACCAACTCCGTGGGCGACTTCGTCACGGATGAAGAGGGAGCGTACGTGGTTGACCAGATGGGCGACGGCTTCATCCTCACCGATGCCAATGGCGAAGCCTTGATCAAGTATCTTCCCATGGGGAAATTCGGCGTAAGAGCCATCCCTCCTGGCGGGAGTTCGTGGACCGGCGGGCACGTCGCGAACCATGGGAACGGCGACTGGTACCAGACCGCCACCATCGAAGGCACCCCGACGATCGACACGTGGGTGGGACCGAATGAGCCGCCGATCTTCATGGAAGGTTTCGGCCCCGGCTTTTACCACGCCTTTTTCGGCTTCGTCGATCCGAAGCAGACCGTGTGGGGCGCGAATCCGCCGCCCGTGCAAGCCGGTAACGTGACGATCACCGGGACCAACATCTTCAATCACTTCGGGAAACCGCCAAACAACCAGATGTTCGCGCCAGGGCCGCGCGTCGACCAAGCCTGGATCGGACTGAACGAGGTCGGCACCCTCAACGTGACTGGCCGCGGACTGTACGCGGCACCCTGCAACCCGGACGGTTCGTTCGCAATCACCAATGTCCCGCCCGGCACGTATGAGCTGGTCACTTGGGATTTCCCGTTGGACGCCCTGTTCGGCTTTAACACGATCACCGTCACCAATTCGGCCACAGGGTACCATAACTTGGGCAACGTGCTATCCTACCGCTGGTTCGGAACCTTCCAAGGCAGCGTCTTCTACGATGCCGATGAAAACGGGTTCCGTGATCCGGGCGAAGGCGGCATTCCCGGGGCCGTTGTCAATCTACGCTTCCGTGACGGTACGGTCTATCAATCCACAACAACCGACACGGCAGGCGATTACATCCTGTCCGAGGTCTTCCCCTTCTTCAAATGGTTGGTGGCCGAAGTGGACTTCGGAAGGTATAAGGCGACCGGCATGACGGCCGTCACCGACGACGGCGGGTTCATCCCTCCCGACAACGGCTGGGCCATGCCCTCCGAGGGCGTGCGCAACCCACAGGCGCAATACGAGACCGACCCCGTGACCGGCGTTGTCCTGACGAACGCGCTGGGCATCCCCATCCCGAGCATCAACCCCAACACCGGCAACAACCTTTCGCGAACGGAAATCGGCCCCGTCTTGCTGGAAGCGCAGATGTTATATCTGAACCAGAACAACCGCATCGACTGGGGTAAGATCAATTATCCGACCAACGAGAACGGCGGCATCACCGGCATCGCGTTCTACAGCACAACCCGCGCCGAGGAAGATCCCCGGCTGGCCGTGGGCGATCCTTGGGAACCGGGCATTCCACGTGTCGAAATGGTTCTATACGCGGACGCAAACAATGACAAGATCATCGACGATCTCGATGGAGACGGTGGCGTCACATTGGCCGATGCCGACAACTATCCGCTGGGATGGGCCGACGGCGGCACAAAAGGGCCCGAAGATGTTGACCACAACAACAACGGCACTTTCGATCCGGGCGATGCCCTCAATATCGTGTGGACCGACAGTTGGGATGACGCGCCACCGAAGGGCAGCATCCAGACCAACCCGCCAGTCGTTCTCGGCAAGCCGATCATCGGCAGCGACAACTACAGCACCTGGAACCAGACCGTGCCGGGCGTGTTCGACGGCGGGTATGCTTTCTGGAGCCACTACCCGGGCGGCATGGCCAACAACGCGACCGAAGTCGATGGCCTGCCTCCAGGAAACTACATTGTCCAGACCGTTCCCCCTCCCGGATACCTGATCCAGACCGAAGAGAGTTACAATGTGGTCATCGGCGACGCCTACCAGCCCAGCAAACTGTGGATTCCCGCAGAGGTTGTCGGCACGACCAACAACGCGATGCCGCTACATATCGTTCCAGAGTATCTTTCCCTCTTCCCCGACCAGCAGATTCCCGCACCGTACGCCGGGCAGGTACGTCCGCTGGCGACCATGAAATGGGTGACCGTATCCAGCGGCCGGAATGCGGCCGCCGACTTCCATCTGTATACCGAGGTGCCCAAGGCCACGCGCGTCGTCGGCTTTGTGCTCAACGACCTCACCGCCGAATTCAACGCCTTCAGTCCGATCTTCGGCGAAAAAGGCTCGCCGGGGTGGCTACCGATCTCCATCCGCGACTGGGCCGGACACGAGGTCGCGCATGTGTACTCCGACGAGTTCGGCAGCTATGAAGCGCTAGTCCCCTCCACCTACACGGTCAGCATCCCGGCACCGAGCGGCGTCGCGCCCAACATGCTGACGATCCTCCTGAACGACCCGACCATGGCCGATCCGACTGATCCTACGGGGCGTCGCCGGATACCTGATCCCTTCTACAACCCGGAGTTCAGCACCACGCCGTGGACCTTGCATTTCTATCCCGGCAGCGTCCTGTATTCCGACACGCCCATCGTGCCGATCGCAGGCTTCGTCGGCTATCCGAACAAACAACTGGATGTGGAGCCGCCGGATCACACGCCCGTCATCTGGGCCGTCACCAATGCCACCACCGGAATAGCCGGACCCTATGTAACAGCAACATCACAAGTCCTTGTCGTCACCAGCCAAGGCTTGACGTCTGTTCCCAATCCGGCGGCACCGTTCGGAAGCTCGTCCATGATCGTACGCGATTTCGGCTTCGGAACAACTCCCGGCAAGGTGACTTTCGAAGGCGTCCCGCTGCTCATCGTGTCATGGAACAGCACCTCCATTCAAGTCAAGTTGCCTCCCACTTTCTTGACCGGAGCCGAAGGCCAGTTGATGGTGACCCGCGGCGACAACGGACTGACCACACCGATCGGCGTGACCTTGACCTATGGCGGGTCAGGCGCCGTTCACCAAGTCGCGGTGCGCGCACCAACCCTCGGCGACCCCCTGCCGGACCCGATCCAAGAGGCGATCGACGCGGCAGCCCCCGGCGACCTGATTCTGGTGGAGCCGGGCATCTACGAAGAAAATCCGATCATTTATAAGCCGGTGCGCGTGCAGGGCGCAGGCAAGGGCACCATGATTTACGCGAACCCGACCCCGGCCACACGGCTGGCGGTCTGGCAGGACAAAATCCTCAGCATTCTGGGAACCAATCCGTTTGCTGGCAGCGAAAACGCCGGCTTTACGGTCTTCGGCACCAACAGCGTCGACTTCAGGCTCAAGAACGCCCGCATCGACGGCTTCACCGTGCGGGGCTCGGTTGCAGGCGGCGGCATTCAGGTCTATGACTCCGCCCACAACCTGCGCATCAGCAACAACCGCATCGACGGCAACCAGGGCTCCAACTGCGGCGGCATTTCGCTCGGACAATGGGATGTTGCGGGGACGATCTTTGACAACTCGAACGTCGTGATACAAAGCAACCAGATCCTGAAGAACGGCGGCGTGAACGGCGCGGGCGGCATTGCGGTTTACCCGGGCGCGACCTCGTACCGCATCCGCGACAATCTGATCCTGGGGAACTTCTGCCGCGGCAACGGCGGCGGCATCAGCCATGAGGGCGTCAGCGATGGCGGCGTGATCGCAAACAACATCATCCGCAACAACGAGGTCTTCTACGGAACCGCAGTGGGCGGCGACGGCGGCGGCATCTTCATCGGCGGCGAGGCGGTCGCGGCCGGGGCAGGCTCCACACTGAGCAGCGGCTCCGGCAACGTGACGATCGAGGGCAACCTGATCCAGGGCAATCTGGCCGGCTCCGGCAACGGCGGCGGGATCTGCCTCTACGGAGTCAACGGCGAGGATGTCGCTGCCAGCGCGAATCAGGCCGACTGGTACGCGATCAACCTGTTCGACAATATCATCGTCAACAATGTGGCGGGGTATGCCGGCGGCGGCATCGCCATGACCGACGCCGCACGGGTTCGGATCATCCACAACACCGTAGCCAACAACGACAGCGCAGCCACGGCGCAGTCGGCCTTCGCGGTCGGCGCGACCAACTCTACGCCGCAAGGCGCGGGCATCGTTTCCTTCCTGCACACCAGCCTGTTCGCGGCCGCATCGGGGCAGACGATCTCAAACCCGACGCTTTATGACTCGATCGTCTGGCACAACCACTCGTACTATTACAGCCGGGTCACCCAATCGTTGTTCCCGGCTCCCGGCAGTCCCTACAGCGATCTCAAAACACCGACGGGGCAGCCCTTGCTCGATCCAAGGAATTGCATCCTCACCAGCGTCACCGGCTATCACTCCTCGAACCTCGCGACAAATCCGTTGTTCATTGTGAGCTACACGAATGCGCTGACGGCCGCCGCGGTGATCGACGAGGCCGGCAACAACATCAATGTGCGGTTTGAGCCAACCGGCGCCCAGGGCAACTACCATCTTCCGAGCAACTCGCCGGCCATCAACGTCGCCGAATCCACCTTCCTGACCCAATTTACGGCGCTGAATACCGACTTCGACAACGAGTACCGGCCTTACGGCAGCGCTCCCGACATCGGGGCTGACGAATATTCGGTCGCCACGCTGTTCGCAACCAATGACATCTACTTCGTGAACGAGGACACGACGCTCACCGTTTTGGGCAGCGGCGTGCTCGCGAACGATCGTCCGACCGGGCTTCTGGTCACCGCCGAACTGGTCAGCGGGCCACAGCACGGAACCGCGGCCCCGCTGTTCAGTAACGGCCGCATCAATTACACGCCGAACGCGAGTTTCACCGGCGTGGACACCTTCACCTACCGGATGCGGTCTGGCACGGAGCGCAGCCGCACGGCGCAGGTCACCCTCGTGGTGAGGGCGGTCAATGACGCGCCTGTCGCGTTCAACGACACTTACATGGTGACCGGCGACTCCACGCTAACCGTACCGGCAGCCTCGGGGGTGCTGGCCAACGACACCGACGCTGACAACGACGCGCTCACCGCCGTCCTCTTCGCCGGGCCTGACAACGGACTGCTGACCCTTAACCCGGATGGTTCGTTCCTGTATACGCCGGACACCGGGTTCATAGGCAACGACGCCTTCTACTACACGGCCAACGACGGCCAAGCCGACAGCGCGCTGGCAGAGGTAACCCTCACGGTTAATCCGCCCTCACCGGACTTTGTGATTGAATCCGTCAGCCTGATTCCCGAAGTCATCGTCAACGGGGGAACGTTCACAGCCTACGTGAAGGTTATGAATCAAGGATCAGCAACCGGCACCGTCGGACGCCTCTCCGTCTGGACCGATCAGCCGGGAGCCGATGTTCCGGCCGGAACACCCGGCAACGCCTTTACCACCTTCGCCACGTTAGCCAGCGGCGCCTCGACCACACTGGTCTTCAACGCTCTGTATGCACCGCCCATTCCTCCAGGCGGCTCAACCGTGTACGAGCCGACATTCCGCGCGTTCGCGGACTCTCTCAATGGCACGACGGAAGGGTTAGAAACCAACAACCAGCTCACACACCTCTACAAGGTCGTGCAACCTGCGGTCATTCCGCCTTCGATCCGAGCGGCTGTAACCAACGGCACACTGGTGGCACAGGATGTGGTGACCATGTGGAACCTGATCGCGCTGGAGATGGTCAAGACCAACGCGCAGATGGCACCGGTAGCCTCGCGCACCTTGGCCATGATGCACGGAGCCATGTACGACACCGTCAATTCGATCGACGGCACTTACAGCCCGTATCGCGAAACGGTCCGTCCCGGCTACGCCTGTTCGATGGAGGCCGGTGCGGCAGCGGCGGCGTATACCGTTCTGTCCGGCGTCTATACCGGACAGACCGCGTATCTCAACCAAGCCTTATCCAACTCGCTCGCGCTGGTGGCCAACGGTTTGGCAAAAACGAACGGAGTCGCTCTGGGAACATCGATCGCTCAGGGAATGCTGGCTTGGCGCGCCGCCGACATGATGCTCATGATGATGACCAACTATACGGCGGGAACGAATCCAGGCGACTGGAGGCCCACACCTCCCGGCTATCTGCCGCCGATGATGCCGCATTGGGGCATGGCTCCACATTTCAGCCTGACTGACGCGATGCAGTTCAGCCCGCCGGCTCCGCCCGAGCTGACCAGCGCCGACTATGCGGCGGCCGTCAACGAGGTCAAAGCCATCGGCTCGGCCACCAGCACAACCCGCACGCCCGCGCAAACGCAGACGGTGATGTTCTGGACCGACATGCCCGGCACGGTCACCACCGCGGGCCGCTGGAACCAGATCGCCCGCTACACAGCCTCGCTGCAAACAAACTCGCTCGTGGAGAATGCGCGCCTGTTCGCCCTGCTGAACATCAGCTTGGCCGACGCAGGCATCGCATCGTGGAACGCGAAGTATACCTTCAACCGGTGGCGCCCCATCGCGGCGATCCGCGAAGCGGACACCGACGGCAACCCTGCGACCGACGTTGATCCAACCTGGACGCCGCTGGTCATGACTCCCGCCTTCCCGGAGTATGTCTCCGCGCACAGCACGTTCAGCGCGGCGGCGGCCGGTGTTCTGGAGAACGTCTTCGGCACCAACACGCTGGTATTCCCCGTCAACGAATACATGAATCCGACGAATGTTCGCTACTACACCCGCTTCAGCGAGGCGGCCAACGAGGCGGGCGTCGAGCGCGTATGGGGCGGACTGCACTTCAGCACCGGCAACGAACAGGGACTCGCGACCGGGTACGCCGTGGGAGACTATGTGGCAGGCACCCTCTTGCAAGCATCGGGCTATCCGCAAGACACCGACGGGATCGACACGGACGGCGACGGCAACGTCAGCAACGACGTGGCGTACGTTCATCTGGCGGCCGGCGACGGCTTCGTGAAGATGGCCGACGGCAACGAGCTGTACTGCTTCGGCTTCTCCGATCAGACGCTGGTGGCCTTGACGCACGCGGGCATGTCCCACGGCCACAGCGCCAACCCGATGGTGATCATGGCCGGCATGCTGAAGGCGGAGAGCTCCGCTCCGACCATGGTGTTTAAGGAAGGGCAGCGCGTTTACCTCGACCTCAGCAACGTGGGCATGATGATGCGGCCCGATCTGTTCGACCCGCACACGGTCCATTTCCACGGCTTCCCGCAAGCCGCGCCGATCTTCGACGGCGAACCCATGGGCTCCATCGCGGTGAATATGGGGGCAAGGCTGCGTTATTATTACGAGATCGTGGAACCCGGCACCTTCATGTATCACTGCCACAACGAGGCGACCGAACATATGGAAATGGGCATGCTCGGAAACCTCTATGTTCTGCCCAAACAAAACAACCTGCCCAACGGCACGATGCTCGGGTCGCACCTGCATCAGACCGGCGACAAGTACGTCTACAACGACGGCGACGGCACGACGCGCTACGATGTCGAGATGCCGCTCCAGATGGGTGCCATGGACCGTAACTTCCATGAGTTGCACATCCGCGTGCAGCCCCTGCCGTTCGCAGACCTGCACGAGAGCTATCCGACGCTCAACGGACGCGGCTATCCGGACACGGCCAATCCCAATCCCATCTACAACGCGTCGGCTAACAACACATCCCAGAAGGTGACCTCTCTGATCACGGCGAAGAGCGGACAGAGAATCCTGCTGCGGCTCTCCAACCTCTCGGTCTCGGACTTCCACTCGCTGACGGTGATGGGCATTCCCATGCTGCTCGTAGGTAAGGACGCCCGGCTGTTGCGCAGCACCGGCGGCGTGAATCTCTATCGCAAGACCACCTCGGTGACGCTCGGCGGCGGCGAATCAGCCGATGTCATCCTCGATACCACCGGGATCGCGCCCGGCACCTACTTCGTTTACGACACCCGCCTGAACAACCTGAGCAACGACAAGGAAGATTTCGGCGGAATGATGACTGAGATTCACATCACCGCCCCGTAAGTGACCCGCACCCATTGAAAACGGAAGGGAGTTTGATCATGAAAAAGATTACAACGAGCACAACGAAGGCAACACTCACACCAAGAAAGGTCAGGTCACAGGTCATGGCGCTGGCAACGCTTGCGGTGTTATCCGCCGCAAGCGCCCACGCCCAAGCCATGCCGACAGGCATGCACATGATCGAAGGGAACACCAACACGGTCATCACCCTGACGGCCAAAGCCGGCCATATCAGCACGGCTGACGGTAACAGTGTTTACTTCTGGGGCCTGACCGACGGCGGCGGCTTACCGCAGTATCCGGCCCCGACGATCATCGTTCCGCAGGGCGCACTCATGCAGATCACCCTTCAAAATCAGTTGAGCACGCCGGTGTCGCTGGTGTTTCCCGGACAGACCGGCGTAACCGCCACGGGGGGCGCCCAAGGCGCCATCACGCGGGAGGCCGCGGCCGGTGGCTCCGTGACTTACAGCTTCACGGCCAGCCAGCCAGGCACCTACACGTATCACAGCGGCACGCGCCCGGACCTGCAAATCGAAATGGGAATCGTCGGGGGGCTGATCGTGCGGCCCGTCGTCGGTGGCGAGGTCAAGCCCATGCAGGCCTACGCCCACCCCGACACGGCCTTCGACCAAGAGTTTCTATTCCTGCTCACGGAAATGGACTACAAGCTCCATGTCCTGATGGAGCAGGGCCGCGTTTCCGAGGTAGACACGACGAAGCGGTGGCCGGTCTATTGGTTCATGAACGGCCGCACAGGCCCGGACACGATGATAGAGCCTGATGTCCCTTGGTTACCTTCACAACCTTACGACTGCATGCCCATGTTCCATCCCGGAGAGCGCGTCCTGATGCGCGTGATCGGCGGCGGACGTGACATCCATCCGCTGCACCACCACGGGAACAACAGCTCCATCATCGCCCGTAACGTCCGCGTGCTCGCAAGCGTTCCTGACGGCGGCCCAGACTTGGGCGAATCCGCGTTCACCATCCAATCTGTGCCGGGCGAAACCGCCGATGCCATCTTCACCTGGACCGGGGCAAAACTGGGATGGGATATCTACGGTCATAAACCCGGAGACGCAATGGAACCGAACGAATACGCCCCCGACCATGGAAAGCCTTTCCCGGTCACGTTGCCTTTGAATGCCCAACTGACTTTCGGCCAGCACTACAGCGGCAGCCCGTTCCTGGGAAGCACCGGCCAACTACCTCCCAGCCAAGTCGGGCTAGACCCTATGGGAGGCTACTCGTATATGTGGCACTCCCACAACGAAAAGGAGATTTGCAATGACGATCTCTTCCCAGGCGGCATGATGACCATGGCGATGGTTATTCCTTTCACGAACACCAACATGCCGATGAACGTGCAAACTCCCTAAACGTTTTTTCATCTAAGAACTGGAGACCACCATGAAAATAAACCTCGTTAAGACAACACTCAACAGACTGGCTCTGATTACCGGCCTGTTGACAGTCGGCCACGCCAACTGTGCCCAGGTGGACATCTACCTGCGTGCCGGCACAACCACCCTGACGATGGCGGACGGACGCCCGGTCGTGATGTGGGGTTTTGCCAAGGACTCGGGACCCTCCGTTCAGGACGGCACGATCACAGTCCCTGGGCCCTCCATCGTCCTTGGACCTGACGCGCAGAGCCTAGTCATCCATCTCAAAAACATGTTATCCGAGCCGGTGTCGGTCGTGATACCCGGCCAAATGGCCCCCCAAGGAGATCCGGAACGCAATTTGGACGGACGGGCGCGCTCCTTCACACACGAGGCCCCTCCAGGCGGCACGGCCGACTACAATTGGCCGAACATTCAGCCCGGGACCTACCTCTACCACAGCGGTTCGCACCCCGCGCTTCAGGTTCAGATGGGCCTCTACGGGGCCGTGACCCGGCTGTCCAACTTCGGCGAAGCCTACCCCGGCGTGCGATTCGAACGTGAACTCACGTTACTGCTGGGCGAGGTTGACCCGGTCCTGCACGATGCCGTTGCCGCAAACGATTACGGCCCGGACAAGACGGTGAGCAGCACGCTGGAGTATTCGCCGCAGTATTTCCTTATTAACGGGACCTCCTATACAAACGGCCTGTTGCCTGTATTCGTGGGACGCCCGGGCGACCGCATTCTCCTGCGTCTGCTCAGCGCAAGCCTCGACTACCGGGCACCCACTCTGAACGGCGGCTATTTCAAACTGGTCGCCGAGGACGGCAATGCCCTGGCTTATCCGCGTGAAACCTACACGACACTGCTCCCCCCCCTGAAAACCATGGACGCGCTCTTCACCGTCTCGCCCTCCGACGGCCCTCAGACTTTCGCGCTCTACGACCGCCGTCTCGGCCTCGTCAACGCGACCGCGCCGGGCACGGGCGGCATGCTGACGCATCTGGACGTCAACACCCCGTCCTGCCCTGTCGACGTTCCTGTTGATTGGATCGCCTCCTTCTTCGGACCAGGCCCCGTTTATCCGCCCAACACCACAGGGCCTCAGGACGACCCGGACGGCGACGGCGTCAGCAACCTCGACGAGTACATTTCAGGCACGAGGCCCAATGACCCCTTGTCGTACCTCCGCATCACCGCGCTTTCGCCGCCCGACCCCTTGGCGGGCACTGTCATCACCTTCGGCGACACTGCGGCCGGACGGCTCTACAACGTGGAGAGCTGCACGAATCTTGTGGCCGGCGGCTGGGACACGGTCCATACCAACGTAGCCGGTTTCCCTGGCGTCATGTGGCTCACCGATACGCGTCCGCTGGTTCCTGCGCGCTTCTACCGCATCAAGCTCGCCTGCCCATAAAGCCGACGTGACGGAAACAAGGCCTTCAACGCCCAACGTTCGACTTTCAAAGACGGCTTTTGCCGGATAATGAGAGTTGAATGTTGAGCGTTCGCAATTTAAAATAGGGTACTGAAATGACCCCCACACACACATCAAACACCTTTCAGCGCCACGTGAAGACAGGAACGCTTCTTATCGGAGCACTCGCTCTGGCCCTCTGGGCGGGCGGATGCGCCACGTCAGGCAACCCGCCGAGTGAAGCCAATCCCGTACCGCATGCCGCGCGCGCCGAACTGCGCGGGCGCTGGGGCATCGAAGTAACCAGCCTGCACCTGTCGGCCAAGGGGCGCATGGTTGATTTCCGATATCGCGTACTCGACCCGGACAAAGCCGCCCTGCTAGGCGACCGTACAGTCAAGCCGACACTGACGGACCTCGCCACGGGAGCCGTATTGCGTGTTCCCAGTTTTCCAAAAACCGGTTCGATGCGGCAGACCGCCGCAAAAATGGAAAAAGGCCGCATCTACTTCATGCTTTTTGCCAACACCGGCATGCCGGTCAAGACCGGCAGCCGGGTAACGGTGACGATCGGCGAGTTCAAAGCTGAGAATCTTACCGTTCAATAGCAGGAGGGTGTCTGCACACATTCCTGACAGTTTTCACGCTCTGCGTTGCGGCCGCACTGGGTGTCCACCCGGCTTCGGGTGCTGGCGCGGGTATTTTCCGTCCACTGACCGCCACCTGCCGCTTCGACGCCCCCGAGCTCCGGACAGACGCACAGGGGATCACACGCGTCACCGTCACGGAGTGTTCGCAACGGGTATGCACCGGTTTGCCGGTCCTGCCGTTCCGCACCCTGCGACTCCTGCTTCCGACGGGCTACACGGCAACCGGCTGCGTGGCACGCAGCAGCGTTCCGCGAGTCACCCTGTCCGGCGCGTGGCAGATCGAACTCGGACGCGAACCCTCGGCCTTCGCGCCCGCCGTCGCCCTCCAGCCC
>JAEAMG010000967.1_pt1 | contig 26238 bp, 25 predicted proteins | sample 8958741 | NCBI WGS metagenome assembly JAEAMG01 (sample SAMN16933256, study PRJNA681125) | bioreactor sludge metagenome | isolation source: anaerobic bioreactor treating anionic surfactant - SDBS | place: India: Bengaluru | collected 2019-02-28 | reverse complement strand
CCGGATGGTTCGGTGGTCGATGCCGATGAGGTTGAATACCTGCCGACGCTGGCTGATGCCGAAAAGGAGCGCGTGGACGTGACCTACGAGGCGTGGATCGAGGGTTTTGAGGAGCAGGGTGCTCGCGCCCAGTTCACGCGCATGATCCGTGTCTGGCAGTACGAGTGGCCTGAGTGGAGCTTCCGAACCCGCACCAGCGCGACCCAGGCGCCGGCCGAAGTCGACATCCGTGTGAGCAAGCCGTTTGGCGCCGGTCGCTACCTGGAGAATCTGCAGTACGAGTGGGTACTACCGGAGGGCGTCGAGGTGCTGAAGGATGACGATGCGGATGGGCGTGTACTGCGAATCGCTGAGGCGGGCACCTACCCCATTCACGTCACCGTCAGCGACTCACGCGGAAACGTCAGCGAGATCAGCGAGAATATGGTCATCGATGTGGCAGACCCCTGGGAAGTTGACTTCCGCATGACCACTTCAAACGCTGACAACCGCGCGCCGCTGGATGTGCGGTTCTTCCCCAACGTCGGCGGTGGCCACCCCCGCGACCGGATCGACGTTCATCGCTACCTGCTCGACGGCCAGATGATCGCAGACAACACGCGCTACGCGGCGGCGACGCTGCAGGCCGGCGAGCACGAGGTCACGCTGGAAATTGAGAGTGCCTTCGGTAAGGTTGAGCGGCACAGCAAGTCCGTGACAGTAAAACCGAACACGCCGCCGGTGTGTGCGCTGGAAGCGACCAGCACTGACCGTTACTACCGATTCGCCGCCAAGTGCACCGACGAAACCGGCTTCGTGCGCCAGCACGTGTGGGTCATCAACGGTGAGGTGTTGGGCTTGTCGAGTTCACGCATCTCGGTCAGTGCACGCGATGACGGACCGTTGCACGTGACCTTGAAGGCCATCGATGACGGCGGCGCTGAGTCGGAGGAAGTCCGCTGGAATGGGAGCGTGACCGGCAGCTGATCGCCCTCTGGGTACCCAGAAGCCCTCCCATGTGGAGGGCTTTTTGTTCCGCCTCCGCACGCACCTTGCTGGATGGCGGGTGCGCGGTACAGTCATCCAAATAGCCACGGGAGCCTCTAAATGGCCGAGCGACGTCTGATCAACAAAGAGCATGTTCATGCCCGAGCGGTGGCCATTGGGCGCGCTCGTCGATTCCTCGCCGAAGCCGGCAGGCTGGCTGCGAGTGATGTGGGAAAAGCGATTGGGTCATTGTTTGATCAGCTCAAGCCAGAGGCATGGGTGATGGAGGATCCCGCGATCATTGAAGGCGTTGCACAACGCCTTTGGCTGGAGTGGATGATGGTCGAGTACCGGAACGCGACGCAGCGGGGTTGAGCAGCGATCGTCCTGTTCTGGATATATACCATCATGCTCCAAAGGGTCGGCGTTGCCGATGCAATCGCCCGCGGCCCGCACGGAGCCGGGCAGTGGGGGAGACCAGGTGCTTTCCTCGGCCGGTTTCACAAAACAGGTTGCAGCCCGCCGTGCTGCTCTGCTAACTTTTTCTGGTGCTCACAGGCGCATGACACCCGTCATCAAAAGCTGGAAACAGCACTGTCTGGTTTCACAGGTACACACGACCGATCTGATTTTCTACGGTCCTGGTGGCGAGACGGGTGACGCTGCGATACAAGGACCTGGAGCACAGTCATGAATCAGTCGTATACCCCTCCTTGCACGCTACCTGGCATCTCCCGTCTGGCCAAAGCGATCCGCCGCGACCGTGGCATCAAGTACACCCAAGCACTTGAGGTCGCAGCCCGAATTTCGGGCTTTGAAAACTTCAAGCACGCGCAGCGTCAGCTGTCTCACGCTCAACCCCCGCTCCAACCACTTCACCTGACTGTCTACTGGCGCGACCATCGTGCCGAACGGACGTCCGGTCGCTGCACGGCCGTGGTGCAGTTGCCTGAGCAGACCCTCGATGTCCTCGCCTCGCTGAAGGTGCGCGGAAGGACCATGCTTGGCGGCTTTGAGCTGGAGAGTCCCGATCACCTGCGCCGGCGGCTGGATACCAGCTCACTGAGTGCCGCGAAGGACCTGATCGACTCGGCAGTAAGAGAGCTGCAGTTCTGTGCGGCAACCGGGCTGCGCCGCGTACGAAAAGCTGCGGATTTTGATCGCCTGGACTTTCTGCACGCCATGCCCGAACGCGATCATCTGAGCTTTTGGATGGATGGGGCGGCGAGCCGCTGGGTAGCGCTGGACGAGCCGTATTGTGACCCGCAGCGAATGGCGCGTTCGGATCGAGCGAAGTGGCTGACCGAACAGGAGCTCGCCATGACGACACCTGCCTGGACAGGCTTGCATGCTCCGGGGCATTGCACCACCTACCTCATTGCGAGGGATCAGGAGCTACTTCAGCAGGTCACCACGATCGTCGACCAGCTGCCAGCCGAGCTGGCGCTGGACTGGGATACCCACTCAGGCTTCTACTTCACCGACTTCCTGAGCCCGGAGCGTGTGGCCAGCGGCAAGCCGTATCGTGCGCGGCCGCAGCCATCGTACGGCGAAAGGGCAGGGGCAAAAGCCTATGGCGGGCGACCGGGTGAGGCCTCCAGCTGGCGGCCCGCTCAGGCCATGTCGTTACAGCAGCACCAGGCGCTGGGCAACACGCTGCGCGGCCTGGCCTGGTCGGACCTATCGAACTCGATCCGCACCAAACTGACGGCCATGCTCTCGCTGCTGGATGACTGGTCATCCCTGGAGCACAGGGAGGTCGAAGATCAGGTACTGGTCAACCTGTATTACGCTCGCGAGCGCCTCCACTATGCGACCCCGGCTGAGCAGCTGCAGGGTATCCGCGACGCGCGGGAGCTGATTGTGCAAGGCTACAACGACTGCCGGCCGCGGCGCGATCTGCTGAAGGTCCTGGAGCAGACGGAGCGAGATATTCAAACCCGACTGAGCAAGGAATCGTCGGTGGCATAGGCGAGGGACGGCAGGGTCATGTACTGCTCTGCCGTCCACGCTCAAAGATATACCATCATGCCATTGAGGGTGTTACGCGACGTACACCCTCCCTTCCTGCACAGCCACCCTGATCGCCCGCGTCTGCGACAGGAAGATGAAGAAAAGCCATAGAAGAGCTGAAGAAGAGCCCAAGCGGCCGGCAGGCCGAGAGAGAAGAAAGAGAAGAAAGAGCAGTAAAGGAAGTATGCAGGGGAGGGAGTGCGCAGGAGGGGAGATGCCCCGGTCCGAGGTCCCGTGGCACGATGGTATATAGTTTGTATCTGATGGGCCGCAGGCGCCCAGGGTAGGGCTCCATGGCCGTCATGGCGCCAGCCGCGCCGCATGCGCATACTTGCCTCACGGAATGAAGCACCCCACAGGAGCCTCGGATGCAATTCACCGCCCACGACGCCCCCGTTGCGATCGACCTGCAGCGCACCATGGAGCAGCTGCTGGCCGCCATCGCCGAGCTCAAGCGCCTGATCAGCGACGCACCTCTGGTAGCCGCGCGCGTCTTCGAACTGCCACTGCCGGTGGCCGGCAATGACGAGGCGCCGGCGTCGGTGATCCAGGTGCGCGTCGTGGAGGGGCAGGACGCCCTGACGCTGGCCTTGCAGGCATTCGATTGCTTCCACGCCATCGCCGGCCAGGACACCCGCAGCGTCTATCGTCTGCCAGGCGTGATTTGCCTCAACCCCGCCGAGCCGCAGGCCATCCTCAACCAGCTCGGCGTGATCAATCAGCTCAAAACCGATTTCCTCTGCCTGGTGCGCCAACTCCCCGATCGCAAGACGCGGTTCGAGGTGATTCACCGTCTGCTACCGATGGCCCTTACCCTGCAGATCACCCGACAGATCCAGGGCTATGCCGAGCCAATCAAGTCGGTCACCTTCACCTGGGGGCGCAAGTCGGCGCTACGCTGCGTCACCCGCGACGAAGTGATCGAGCTGCTCGACGACATGCGAGACCACCAGCCGGCCAACCTCGATCCAGAGACGTGGGAGCGTTTACTCGATCAGGACATCGACCACGTCAACAGCCTCCCCGCCGACGTGGCGTTGCGGTACCGGCGCGAGCTCAAGGTCCGGCCTCTGTGCAACCTGCTGCTCGATGACGGCCGCAAGTGGCTGCGCGAGGCCAACCTGCCGATCCTGCTGCTCGGACCCGGTGATGCGGTGCGCCTTGGGCAGCTGGCCGACTACGACCCCGACAGCGAGGCCCCACGGCGTGGGCGCAAGAGCGATCAGCGTCAGACCGAGCAGGAACGCGTCCTGGTGCACCTGCCGATCTATCGCGTCCGAGAGGGCGAACGGGCCTGACTTTTGCGGATATTCCGTGCATTACCGTGCGCCGCCGGCGGTAATGCCGGTGCTATGATCATGCCTCATCCTCTGCCCTGCAGAGGGAGGTAGCTGGCCTCTCGAAACAAGCAGCACCCGCATCACCTCGCAAGGCCCGCCCGGGCACTGTCCCGTAAACCTCACCAGGCACTGTCTCAGCCCACGGTAATCCGTGTGGTTGCTATGGCGCATGACGGCTACGGGTAACCCGTTGCGCCCCATTTGCGGGCGTAACGTTCGCCTTACCAACCCTCTCGGGACCACTTCTCCCGACAGGGGCAGTGGTCCCTTCATTCCTGGAGGCAAGACCATGACTGCAATCATCAACACCAAGCTCGGCTTGAACCGCGGCAAGACTCGTATCTGGCTCGAAGGCGGCAAGTTGGCCCGTGAGGGCTACCTGCCAGGCGGTCAGTACGACCTGTCCGTTGCAGACGGCAAGATCCTGATCAAGCCCAATGCGACCGGCGCCTACACGGTCAGTCGCAAAAATCGCAACGGCAAGACGATTCCGATCATCGATATCTGCCGGGATGACCTGGCCGAACTCTTTGACGGCGTCGAGATGCTTCGGGTGCTCGTCACCAAAGGCAAGATCGTCATCGAGGCCCACCACCAGCACCAGCGTGTGCAGGAGCGGGTTGCTCGCTTGCTCGATCGGGTCAAAACCGGAGAACCGCTGCGAGTATGTTCGTTATTCCACGGCGGCGGCTTGCTGGACAAGGCCGTTCACTCGGGACTCGAACGCGTCGGGGTCGAGAGCAAGATTGGCGTAGCGGTCGAGCAGGAGTCGGCCTACCTCGACTCGTCGCTCGACAACAACCCTGAGCTGTGGGACGAGAAATCGATCCCCATCGAATCACCGGTGCAGCATGTTCGCCTGGGGCCTAACACCCCTCAGATGGACATTGTACTGGCGGGAATTCCGTGCACAGGGGCGTCACGGTCAGGGAAAACGAAGAACAAGCTCAAGCATGCCGAAGAGCATGAGTCGGCAGGCGCGTTGTTCTTCAACTTCCTGAACTTCGTGGAAACCATCAATCCGGCAATCGTCTGGGTGGAGAACGTCTCCGAGTACGCCAATACCGCTTCGATGGCGGTGATCCGCTCGGTGTTGGCTTCGCTGGGCTATGCCGTCCAGGAGCGCATCCTGGACGGTAATGAGTTCGGAGCACTGGAGCGTCGTCAGCGTCTGTGCGCGGTCGGCGTTTCCAAAGGGCTGGAAGGGGTTTTCGATCTTGATGCTGTGATGCCTCACGTGACCAAGCCCGCCCAGATCAAGGACGTAATCGACTGGGTTCCGCTCGACTCCGATCGCTGGAAAGCCTTCGATTACCTGGCCGAAAAGGAACTGCGCGACAAGGCTGCCGGTAAGGGCTTTGTCCGTCAGTTGCTCACCGGGGAAGAGGGACATTGCGGCACCATCGGTCGCCACTATGCCAAGTTCCGTTCAACGGAACCGTTCCTGGTTCACCCTGCAATTCCGGAATTGTCCCGTCTGTTTACACCAGCAGAACATGCCCGGCTCAAGGGTGCCCCTGAGAACATCGTCGACGGACTCGCTGACACCGTCGCCCACCAGGTGCTCGGTCAGGCCATCGTCTATCCCGCTTTTGAAGCGGTTGCGATGAGCTTGGGGCGTGCACTGCGTGCCAAGGCTGGATTGCGCAACGATCACCTCGTCGAGGTATGGGTCGATACGCTTGATCCAGCAAACGATGGCTGCATTGGCGGGGACGATATTGGTCAGTCGCTGGCGCTGCTCAATTGCGAATCAGGCGAGCTCAAGCTCGTCGCCGGCGGGCGGCATGCCGGGTGGCCAATGGCAACGTCGCAGTATGGTGTAGGGGTGAGCAATCCTCGGACTGGGCACGGTTTCGGGCTGTCGTTGGTAAAACCTGGCGATCAGCCGGCCTGTCCTGACACCCAAGAGGATCTCATCAAGCAGCATGTGCGTACGCACGGAGAGTCGTGGGTTGTCGAGCTGGGCGACGCGGAGGGTTCGCGTCTGCTCAGCGAGATGGGCTTCAGCGCGCGTCGTTCAGCTACGATGAAAGCTGCTGCGTAAACGTCGGCGGGCTACCTTCGGGCGGCTCTCTCGGCACCAACCTCCCAGGTCTTCCTGGGAGGTTTTTTTTGCCTTTTTTCTCCTTTCCCTTGTGAGCCCCAGCCATTACTGCCTCCCACCGCAAGCGAAAGACAGCACGCTGCCTTAGCAAAGGCCCAAATCACCGCTTGAATTCGCATCACGCGTGACGGCTTTCATCTCCGGAAGTTATCTGTATAGTGCATCACGCGTGTCCCTGTTGTTATGTTAGGACGCAGAATGCAAGAGCATAGTGAAAGCCACCATGATGCAACGATGAAGCGGCGAAAATCCTCCGCCCATTACATGAAGCGAATGCGTGGAAAGTTGGTAGAGAGCGGCTACGTCAAACACGAAGCCTACGTTCTGCCTGAGCACCGGGCGCTTCTCAAGGAAATCGAGAAACGCCTGAGGCAACCGCTACTTAATGAACACTTCAAGCTGGAGAGTTGTATGAACGAAAACGCGAACTGGAAGGTCGAGGGGCTTCACGAGGCGCTTCGCAGTCTCGACGATGCCCAACAGGGCGTCATGACTGTAAGCCTGGTGCAGGGCATTGACCCCACCCTCAAGGTAGAAATGAACGAAGTCGGCGGTCTGCCGATTTTCATCGCCGTTATCGGTGAGCAAATCATCATCGACACGGTGCTTGTCGACCTGGACAACATCACCGACCCGGTCGCTTTCAACGAGACCGTTCTACGCAGCCGCGAGCTTTTCCCGCTTTCGTCCATCGGCATCGAAACCATGCCCAACGGGCAGACCGTCTACAACATCTTCGGCGCCCTGAGCGCCGCCTCCAGCCTGACCAACATCGTCACTGAAATCCACACGCTGGTGGATAACGTCCAGCGCGCCTCTGAAGCCTTCGCTGGCTTCTTCCACAGCGGCCAATAAAGGAGCTTCACCAATGTCCATCTGGAACAAACTGATGACCGCCATTCGCGGTGGTGCCACTGAAGTAGGCGAAGCGATCATTGATCAGCAGGCGCTGCGCATCCTCGACCAGGAAATCCGCGATGCCGACGCTGCCGTGCATGCCGGTCGCAACGAGATGGTGACGCTGATCGCGCGCCACAAGGGAGCCGTCGACCGTGTCGCAGCACATGACCGCAAGATTGCCGATCTGGAAACAAAGGCGCTGGCCGCACTGGACGCTAACCGTGAGGATCTCGCCACCGAGATCGCCGAGCTGATTGCCGCTGCCACCGTCGAGCGCGACAACGAACAAGCGTTGGCCGCCGAGTTTGGCACCAGCGTGGAGCGCATGAAAAAGGACCTGGCCAAGGCCGATGCGCGCATCAAGAGCCTGCGCAACCAGGTCGACACGGCCAAGGCCCGCGAGAGCGTGCAGCGCGCCCAGGTCAGCGCCTCGGTCGCCAGTGGCTCCGCCGACGGCAAACTCTCCACGGCAGTCGACACCCTCAATCGCTTGCAGCAGCGCCAAGAGCAGCGGGCTCACGAACTCGAAGCACGCGAAGAAATGGAAGAGGCGGCCAGCGGCTCCGATCTCGATCGCCGCCTGCGCGAGGCAGGAGTCATCGCTGACCCGGGCAACAGCAACGCCGTGCTTGAGCGACTGAAAGCACAACGCAGTGCTAAGCAGCCGTAAGCACATCATGCCCACCCACACCAGGTGGGCATCCCCCGCCAGCCTCGATCCCGGTCGGTCCCAGACATGGATGCATTTCGTCATTACAAGATCATCGCCGCACTCGCACTGACGATGATCGTGCTGCACCTGGTGAACGCTATCAGCGGTGCAAGCCTCAACACGCTGGGCCTGCTCCCCCGCTCGCTAAGCGGCGTTCCGGGCATCGTACTCGCTCCGCTGTTGCACGGTTCCTGGAGCCACCTGCTGGGAAACCTGCTGCCGTTCTGTGTTCTCTCGGCGCTTGTGCTACGCGATGGCCTACGCCGCTACGTCGCGGCAAGCAGCGTCATTATCGTCGGGGGCGGTGCGCTGGTCTGGCTAGCTGGACGTGATGCCTACCATGTTGGCGCCAGCGGATGGGTGTTTGGCCTTTGGGCATTCACGCTCACCCAGGCCTGGTTGCACCGCAGTCTGGCCAACGTGGCCGCAGCGCTCTTCGTTGTCGCCTTCTATGGCGGCATGGTCTTTGGCGTCATGCCCCAGCAGGGGATGTCGTTCGAGTCGCACATCGCCGGCGCACTGGCCGGGATTCTCGCAGCAACCCTGTATGCCGGGCCGCGCGCCGGGCTCCACATCACATCCTGAATCAAGGACCGCCATGCCAGTTCTTATTCTTTTGCGACGCTACAGCGCGTTGCTATTCGCCAAGCTCGGCTGGGTAACCCTGCTCGGAGTCGTTCTGGCGCACGTCACGCTTTCCTATCTGGGGCTTGCGCTGTTCGGCGAAGAACATCTGATCGAGCTCAAAACCTTTATCTACTTCTACCTCACCACTGCCCTGACCGTCGGCTACGGCGATCTGGCGCCGCAGTCTGCCGACGGACGCTTGTTCGTCGGGCTGTGGGTCATGGTCGGTGGCATCGCATTGCTGACAGCCACCATCGGTAAGTGCACCAACACCGTAATTGAACTGTGGAGACACCGCATGAAAGGCAAGGGATCGTACGCTCACGTCCAAGGCCATACCGTCCTGCTGGGCTGGGAAGGCCGAAACAGCGAGCGCATCGTAGAGCTGCTACTGCAAGACGAGACATCCAGCGATCACCTTATCGTGGTGGGCGCCACCGACCTCGATGCAAACCCGCTGCCCGGCAAAGTGGAGTTCGTCAGGGGCGAATCGCTCTTCGCGGGTGAAATGCTGGCCCGCGCCGGAGTGGCAGGCGCGGAGCGAGTGATCATTCGCGCCGCCTGCGACGACCAAACACTCGCGGCAGTGCTGGCCGTGCAGGCGCTGCGGCCGGCAGGCCATCTCGTTGCGCATTTCAACAGCGGCGATACCGCGGCGCTCGCCCGGATGTATGCACCCCGCCTGGAATGCTCCTCGAACATGGCCACGGAGCTTCTGGTGAGAGCCTCCCAGGACCCGGGCTCCACAGCAGTGATCAACGAACTGCTGACGGTGGGGCAGGGCGCCACTCAGTACCGCCTGCGTTTGCCGTCGGAGCTGCGTGCGACTTTTGGCCAGCTCTACCTGCACTTCAAAGATCGACACAACGCGACCCTGATCGGCTACCAGTCCGATGCGGACACCGCCATGACCGTTAACCCGCCGAACAGCGCCCCTGTCCAGGGCGGTGACCTGTTCTACATCGCTTCGACTCGCATCAATTGCAAGGAGCTTGCCCATGAGCTGGCTTAAAGACGTGTTCGGGATTGGCCGCCGCGCAGAGCAAGCACCTGATCCGATCAAAGGTCCCCTGGGCCTCGCACCCCAGCGCGCCATCGACTTCGACGCAGCAATGCGGCTCCTGCTGGACGGAAACTCCAAGGTTCGGTTGCCACCGTCGCAGCCGATCTGGGCCGAGGGTGTCATCGACCTCGGTGAACAGCACTGGCTTTCGCGCTACTACCTCAATGACGAGGAGTTCTGGCTGCAGGTGCAGACCACTGGCTGCCGCGACGGAGAGGTGAGCACGATCATCCTGTTCAACTACCTCGACTGCGTCGCGATCAGCAGCGAGCGAGACCTGGCGGCGATCGCCGGCGAAGGCAGCAACGTGGGGCTGCCAACGTATGAGCTCGGCGGGAGAACGTTCGAGCGTGAATGGGGGGCGGGCGAAGGCCAGACGGAGCTTGTCAGCCTCATCGAGCACGTCCAAAACCCCGAGTCCCGCTACGCCGTCAATCACCACTCGATGCTCTACAGCCGGGAGACCGGGCTCAGCGAGCGGCGCGAGTTCTTGCTCTTTTCGGTGGAAGAGACCGAGGGCGGCGATATCAATTTCAGCACGTCGCTGGGGGTATCTCTGTCTTCGATCGACATGAAGGTCATTTGACCCCTGCGCAGCCCCTTGCAGGTCGCCCGGTCTGGGGCATTCTCAGGCCACATCAATTCCCTGACTCCTAAATCACAAGGTAATTCCAACATGCTCGAAGCACTGAAAATCTCTCTCGCACCCGAAGCCGTAATTGGCTTTTTTGCCTACCTGATCGGCGCCCTTGTGCTGCTGGCAGTCTTCCAGTGGCTGTACAGCCGCATCACCCCGCACAACGAGGTCGGACTGATCCGAGACGGCAACACCGCTGCGGGTATCGCGTTCGCCGGCGCGATCATCGGCTTCGCCATTCCCGCCGGGAACGTCATCGCGCACTCGGTAAGCCTGCTCGATTTTGCAGTGTGGGCGCTGATCGCAGGCGTGGTGCAGCTGTACGCCTTTCTGCTGTCCAGTCTCGTGCTCCGGGGCGCGCACAAGCGCATTGAAAAAGGCGAGGTTGCCGCCGGCATCTACGTCGCCGCCATCGCAATTAGCGTCGGCCTGCTTAACGCCGCCTGCATGACCCCAGCCGCCTGATTCGGCGCAAGGAGAACCAGCCCATGAAACGCAGCAAGTATGTTCACCTCTCCCTCGCCGCCGCCGTCTCTCTCGCCATGGCCGGTTGCGGCAGTGAAGAGCGCGTCACGGTGTCGAAGACCCTGCCATTCCAGAGCGTCAAGGCCTGCACTGAAGCCAAGGTCCCGGTTGACGTGTGCTCCGACGCCTACATGAAGGCCATGACCGAGCACCGCCGGCTTGCTCCGGCCTACGCCAGCGAAGCCGACTGCGAGGCTGACTTCGTAGAGGGGTACTGCCAGGCCAACCCGGCCGGCCAATTCATTCCGCGCCTAGGCGGTTTCAACCTGACTACGTCCGGATCCTTTACCCAGGCAGAGATCGCTCAGGCGCAGTCGCGTAGCAGCGCCGGCGCGAGCGGCTTCGACTCAGGCGACCTTCTGACCGGCTTGCTGATCGGCAACATGCTCAGCAGCGGCGGCGGGCGCTACTACAGCGAGCCTGTGTACCGCTATCGCGACGACCGTGGCAGCTTCGCAACCTCGACCCTGAAAAGCCGCATAGACCGTGGCACCACGTTCAGTAAGGCAGCCGCCGCGAGCCGACAGGCCTACAACACTGCCTCCGCACCCCGACCTGCGGCTTCGACCAAGACCAATTACCAGTCGGCGCCAAAGGTCAACGTCAAGTCGACCGTCAGCCGTGGCGGCTTCGGTAGCCGTTCGGCCGCGAAGAGCGGCTGGGGCGGCGGCTCGCGCAGCTTTGGCGGATAAGGGAGACAAGAAAAGATGAAACGGATCAGCATTGCGGAACGCCCGGACTGGCAGGAACAAGCCGAAAAGTGGGGATTTAAATTCCACACCATCGATGGCGAACGCTACTGGGATGAGCGTGCCTACTATCAGTTCAGTTTGCGCCAGATCGAAGATGACATCGAAGCGCCGACGGCTGAGCTGCATGAGATGTGCATGAGCCTCGTCTCCGAGGCGGTCAACAGCGAGGAGATGCTCAACCGACTGCACATCCCGGCAGCGTTCCACGATCTGGTCCGCTCCTCCTGGCAAGAAGGCCATTCGCACCTCTATGGCCGGATGGACTTCTCCTACGACGGAACCGGCCCCGCCAAGCTACTGGAGTACAACGCTGACACCCCGACTTCGGTCTATGAGGGCGGAGCATTTCAGTGGGCGTGGCTGGAGCAGTGCATGCAGCGCGGTATCCTGCCGGCAAGCGCCGATCAGTTCAACAGCATCGAGGACCAGTTGCGCCAGGCCTTCGCTGAGCAAAACATCAGTCGGCCGTTCTACTTCGCATCGGTGAAGGGTTCGGAAGAGGACAAGGGCACCACCGACTACCTTCGCGGTATCGCCGAGCAGGTAGGCATTCAGACTCGGCATATCTACCTCGAAGATATCGGCCTTAACGCTGACGGTCGATTCGTCGATCTCGATAACGTATGGATTCCCCATCTTTTCAAGCTGCACGCCTGGGAGTTTATGTTCGAGGAAGAGTTTGGCGCGGCGGTAGCTTCGTCCGACACCCAGTTCTTCGAGCCGGCATGGAAGGCGATTCTCTCCAACAAAGGCATGCTGCCGTTGCTGTGGGAGCGATTCAAGGGCCACCCAAACCTATTGGAGTGCTATCTCGACAATGATCCGCGACGTCCGGTACCCAAAGGCTGGGTCCGCAAACCGTATTTCTCCCGTGAGGGTGCTAACGTCGAGCTCGTGACCGCTGAAGGGCAGAAAGTGGTGGCCGAGGGGCCGTACACTGATGCTCCATATGTACTGCAGGCGCTGGCGCCACTACCCAAGTTTGGTGATAGCTACACCCTGATCGGCTCCTGGATCGTCGGCGATAACCCGGCTGGCATCGGTATTCGCGAAGATGACTCTCTGATCACCAAGGACTCCTCGCGCTTTGTGCCGCACATCATTCTCGACTGACCTGATGCGGGCGCCAGGTTTCTGCAAAATTACTGGAAACCTGGCGTTGGCTGTGCGTGCCGCAGCTCACGACCGCTTGAAGCCTCGCACCCGGCGGCGGCGCCGAGGCGTACTGGAAGATCAATAAAAAACCCGCCTCTTGGCGGGTTGTTCTTTTTCAGCGCCGTCTAGCTACCGCCGACCGACGCACGCTTCACCAGGCCCAGCTTGGCGACCAATTTGTCCAGCTCGCGGTAGAGCGCCAGCAACCCACCGTTATTGTCGATCACCAAATCGGCATCGGCCTTCGTCAACTTCATGCTGTCTGTCGACTCCGCGGGCACCCGCTGGCTGGCGTCGATCCAGATGGCCAAGTCGAAGGCGCCCTCTGCTCGCAAGGCTTCGAACTCCTCGCGATCTCGAATGCCGCAGTACACCGCATTCTCCGCGAAAATGCCGCGACCAAGGCGGGTACGGTCCGGCGTGTTGTAGTCCCGAATCGCCTCGTACCACAGTTGCCGATGAGCGCCGCGATCCTCAAAACACGCGCTCATCGTCCGGTAGCCAAAACGGTCCTTGATCTGCTCGTAGAGAAAGGTCCGACAGGCAAACATGGAGCTCGCAGAGAAGGTCAGGCCGTAGCGGTCACGCAGGTACTCACAGGCAGTGTCTTTTCCATGCTGGGCGTATCCAAAAATAATCAGTTTCATGGCAGCGGTCAGTTACTAAGGAGTGAGCACATTCTTGCTCATTTGCTGCAGATTGCAAATTCGCTCATTTACAAGCATTGCAGGCGTTCCAGCTACAGATAACATTACGAAAACATAATTACGAGCATACACAAGCAGCATGACAGCCACCAACCGCAGCGACGCGCTACGCCCGACCGGCATTGCGCTGGCGATTGCCCGTTACTACGCCGATTTCTTAGCGACTGACTTCAAGGGCGCGCGGCTTCCCAAGCGGGCCTGCCAGCGCAAGACCGGTAAAGGGTTGCTGGTCGGCGCCGACCTTGCCCGCTACCCGCAACTTGCCGCACGCGTTCACAAGGCGCTGGCCGCTGGCAGCACCAGCGCGCTCAGCATCGAGGCGCGCCGCGGCGGCTACCGTACCGAGCTGCCTGAAATCGTGCGCAAGGTATTGGACGGGACCATCGAGAAGATCAGCGACGAGCAGATCGGTCGGCTGGTTGCCGATGTGGCGGATAAAGCCAAGCGGCTGATCACCGGCGGCGAGATGGACGTGGAGATATTTCGTGACGTCGTAATGGAGAAGGCGGCCGGAATCGTCAATGAGTCGCTGGTCGCCCCCGTACTTGAAAGCCTGAGCGAGCACCTCAAGAACGCCGCCACTCGCCCCGCTGAAGACCTGCTGAGCCTCGGGCGAGGGCTTGCCGAGCGCTTGCTGGGCGATCTGCCGGCGATGAGCGTGGATGCCCTGGCCGAACTGGTCGTGAAGTATGACAACACCGCTCTGCGCCAGGTGCTGACTGAGCACTTCCAGCCTGAGAGCGCCAAGGCAGTAATGAGTGAGTACTTCGAGGGATTCATCGCCAGCGATTTCTTCGTCGAGCTGGTCGACCTGTGCCGCTCGCAGCGAATGCTGGAGAACACTGAATTCTTCCTGTATGTCGGCACTGTGCAGGTCGAAGGCACCACGTATCCGCTGGCCTTTCAGCGTCTGGAACTGACCGAGAAGCAGGGCGGGGTCGTGCTGCAGGCTGATTCCCAGCTCTACATCAATGCCCAGGCAATCGACTATGCAGTGGAGGTTGCTTGCAAGGCCGAAGAGGTTGAAGTCGGCCCGAGCATCGTGTCGGAGCGCATTCACTACCTTGACGGACAAACACCGGTCTTCGAGGTCCTGCAGCCAATTGTCGACGCAATGGGTCTGGCGTGCTCGGTTCGCATCGACAAGCCGTTGGCACAGGAGCCGTCGGCGGTCATAGCGCGGTCACCCCGCATCATTCTCGGCAGCCACACGAGCATTGCGCTGGCGGAGAAGCCTGACGAATCGATCCTCAACGACTACGAAGCCTTGGGCACTGGCCGCAACTGCGATAGTGCATCGGTTGAGTTCTTCGAGGAAATGGTCGGCGACTTCCTGACCAGCAACCCGCTGTCGGTACACGACCGGGTCGAGCGCGACTGGGAAGAGACCCCATTAAGCGATCGGCTGGTATTCGAATCGCCGCTGCCGCTGGCCGAGGAGCAGCGCAAGATCCTGCGAGCCATTGATTTACCTGAGGCGCGCTATGTCGCCGTAGAAGGCCCGCCCGGTACCGGCAAGTCACACACCATCACCGCCATCGCCTTCAACGCGATCCTCAAGGGACAGAGTCTGCTGATCCTCTCGGACAAGCGCGAAGCTCTCGACGTGGTCGAGGACAAGCTCAATGAAGCGCTGGCCAAGGTTCGCCACAAGGAGGACTTCCAGAACCCGATCCTGCGCCTTGGGCGGGCGTCCGGAAACTACAACCGACTGATGAAGAAGTCGACGATCGAGGCGCTTGAGATCAGTCGGCGTATGGCGCGGCACCAGGAGGAACGTTTGCGCGAGGAGCGCACCCGGGAGTTGGATAACCTGAAGCAGGCGCTCGCCGATAGCGCCGAAGTGCTCAGTCAGATCGAACTGCGCGCCATCGACGAAGTGTACGCCCTGGAGCAGCAACTGTTCGCGGACTATCCCGATCTGCGCGAACTCAGGGATACCGAGGTCGGACAGGTGCTGCACGACTTCAACCTGGTATTCCCCTTCATCAACAATGCCCGCGAGCGGCTCACAGCCCTGCAGGTTCACGCCGGCGGCAGCCTCCAGATACTGCGACGCCTACGCCAGCTCACCGATCTGCTGGAGCAGGACAAGTCCCTACAGGCAGTGGACCTCACGCTGCTGCCCGCACTCCGGGTCGAGCAAATCCCAACGCTCAAAACAGCCGTAGCCGCGCTCGATGACGCCAAAGGGGCGCTCGGTTACCTCTTCGCCGGTAAAGCTCTGCGCCAGATTAGCCGGATGCTAGACATGGAGCTCGGGGTCGCACTGGATAAGCCTCAGCGCCATCGCGATGCGCTGATGGCCATCGCCCGGGTGACTGAAGCGTTGCGCGAGCGGCTAAGCAGCAGGGACATCCCCATGGAGGATTTCCCGCTGGCCTACGATCTGCTGCGCAATGGTGGCGTTCCGGTCGTGCCGGTCGAGGTGATCGTTGCAGCCGAGCGTCTGGAGGAAGCGGTGGAGGATGGGCACCCGCTGCTGCGGCTACCCGCGAGCTCGGCACTTCTTCGTGGACTGCTCAACCCGGATGACCCGGTGCTTGAGTCGCTCAGGCGCTACGCCTTTGTGCACGCCAAGCTCGACAGCCTTCGCAGGCAGTTTGATGCGCTACCGCAAATCGACTACCTCGGCGCCAAGACCCGCATCGAAGGGCTCTACACCCAGGAACTGGCCGGGGTAATTGATGAACGCCTGATTCGCTTCTACCACCATCGCCGAGCCGATGCGAAGACCCTTGGCGATGTTATTCGAGCGCGCGGCCGTTTCCCGGCTGATAAGTTCGCCCTGCTCAAGGAGGCCTTCCCCTGCATGATCGCCGGCCTGCGAGAGTACGCCGAGTACATTCCGCTGGAGCGGGGGCTTTTCGATCTGGTGATCATTGACGAAGCCTCGCAGGTCTCGATCGCCCAGGCGCTGCCGGCGATTCTGCGCGCGCGCAAGATGGTAGTGCTGGGGGACCGCAAGCAGTTCGGCAACGTGAAGACTGCACTGGCGGGTAAGGCCATCAACAATGGCCACATGGAAGCGCTGCGCCGGGCATTCACCTCCATCTACGGCGCCGAAGATGACTACACCCGCCAGCGGCTGGAGCGCTTCAATATCAAGAGCTCCGTCATGGACTTCTTCGATCTGGTGGCCAACTACAGCATTCAGCTGCGCAAGCATTTCCGAAGCTACCCGGAGATGATCGGTTTCTCCTCGCAGACCTTCTATGACGGCTCTCTCCAGACCATGAAGATCCGCGGCAAGCCTATCACCGACGTGATCCAGTTCGATGCCATTGAGCACGACGGTAAGGCCGACCCGACCGGTAACACCAACGAGCCGGAGGCCGACCGCATCATCGCCAAGCTGGAGCAGTTGCTGGAGAATGAGCCAGTCCTGAGCGCCGGCGTGATTACCCCTCATGGCGAGCAAGTCACGCTGATCAGCCGTAAGGTCGATGCCCACCCCAAGGCCGAAGCCTTTCGCACTCGGCTGCGCCTAAAGGTGATGACCTTCGACAGCTGCCAGGGCGAAGAGCGGGACGTCATCTTCTATTCCTTGGTGGCCACCCACCAGAAGGATCGGCTGTCGCACATCTTTCCGGCCTCGCTCGTTGCGGCAGCCGATGACATCGAATACAACTTGCGCCTGCAGCGCCTGAACGTGGGCTTTTCGCGGGCCAAGGAACGCATCGTCATCGTGCACTCCAAACCGATTGACGAGTACCGATCAGCAATCAAAAGCGCGTTGTTCCACTACCGCAATGCGATCGACCGCGCCCTGCGTCTGCCCGGCGCCGGAGAGGTGGACTCACGCTCTCCTATGGAGCTCAAGGTGCTCAGCTGGCTCAGCCAGACGCCGCTGATCCAGCAGCTCGGCGAACGAGTCGAGCTGCATGCCCAGTTCCCTATGGGGGAGTACCTGCGAAGCCTGGACCCGAGCTACCAGCACCCCGCCTACCGGGTGGATTTCCTGCTGCGCGTGATTGATGGGCGCGACGTACGGCATCTGGTCATCGAGTACGACGGCTTCGAACATCACTTCGACACCAGTCGCCGGCAAGACATCAACCGTGGCAATTGGCAGCACTACCTCACCGAGCGCGACATCGAGCGCGAGCGTGTGCTGGAGAGTTTTGGAGTGAAGATGATCCGCCTCAATCGCTTCGTACTCCGAGGCGCCCCCGTCCAGGTGATCGATGAACTCCTGCGTGAGCGCCTGCGTGACCTGCGCGATGCGAGCGGCGAGCATCGATTGCTTGAACAGACCAAACAGATGACAAACGTCGCTGAAACGGGGCTGAGCGCCGGGACACACAAGCATTGCAAGAAGTGCGACCAGGTGAAGCCGATGGCCGATTTCACCAGCGCGGGAACCAAAACCGGATACGGCAGACTGTGCACAGGTTGCCGGGCATGAGAATGGAAATGATGGAACAGGACGACACTGTGACACTCGATACCGCGCTCCGGCAGGAGTACCGCAACCCCGGCGCCTACATTGACCAGGCCGCAAACCTGGTCCGCGGCATCATTCGGTTAATTGGCTGGTGGTCAGCGACGACAGTCATCCTCACCACTGGCGTGGCCATCGTGGCCTTCATGTTTTTGGACCTCAGCCTGTACTCGGTAACCGAGCTGCGGCATTGGCTGAAGCTGACCGTCATTTGCGTCGGAACGATAGCCGCGCTGGCATGCGTCCTCGGAAAGGTCGGGGCATTCCGCAACAAGTTCAGCGACAGAGCGTCAGCCAGGGTTCAGCGATTCGAATCCCTCAAGAGGGAGGTCGAATCTCAGGTCGCAACAACCGTGCGTCTACTGGCCGCTCATCAGTTGATCACAGCAGGCGACGTCGATCGTCGCCGGTCCGAAGCGAACGCTCAACCTGTGCGCACCGAGGACGAAAGTGAGACAAGGAGGCGGGTGTGAACACAGAACAGACGCTGAGCCTGCTGATCCGATTACTCAGGACGCGCTCGTTCGATTACGCAGACGAAAAAGTCTGTCAGGTTCAAATGGACGAGTTTCTGAGGGCCAAGGGGCTTAGCTTCCTGCGCGAGCACGACTTCGGCGGAGGGGTAGGAATCTGCGACTTCTTTTTTCCCCGCTCAGGGATCGTGCTAGAAGCCAAGGCCTTCAAATCCTGGAGTAAGCGCCAGGTGTACCGCCAATGTGAACGCTACTGCGGGCACTCCGAGGTCAGTGGACTACTTCTGGCCACCGGAAAAGCCCAAGGCCTCCCGGACGCCATCTGCGGCAAGCCCGCCCGCGTCTATCAATTGGGCCTCGGCGCCCTCTAGGAAAGCAAGTCGCCGGCGTGACGACTTGCGCCGGCTTTCGCCTCTGGTGAGGACGGGCGCAGGCAGTCGGTTGACCACGTGGCAGCGGTCGGCCGCCGAGATTAGTCCTAGTGCAGAAACGCCTGAATTTCACGAACTTGCTAGTCGGACTTCGCGTGAGATAGTCGCCGGAATCACAGTTTCCGCTGGAGCTTGTCCGTGCGAGTCAAGGGTGTAGAGGTGACCGAAGCGCAGATCCAAATGGTCTTGCGCTCCATGCAATCGCGGTTTCGCGCCGCCGACGTAATAGCCGCCGCTGAAGCGGCCGGTGTAGCGAGAGGCGAGGTCGCAATGCGGACTGCGGACCGGCTGATTCAGAAACAGCGCAAGGCGAAACAGATTCGCATCGTCGACTCCGGCCCTTACTGGGAACCCGCCTGATACCTCTGGCCAGCAATCCAGGTCCTTTGCATGAAACGTAAAACGTACGGAACCCTCGCGTTCGATGACCCCTCGTCCTCCTGGATCATCGACAAAATCCCCGCCCACGTGGCGATGCGCCTCAAGCAGATTTTCACCCGTATCGCCACCTGGCAGACCGCCCCTTTTCGCATCAGCGCGACCCAGGTCAATTCGGCAGACATTCAGTGGTTCATGGAACGTTACCCGCTGGATTGCTCGCTGAGCGACATGCGCCGGCTCAAGTCTGGCTCGCGCGCGTTCTATGACACCCAGGCAAGCGCCGAGAACATACTGCTGCCGAATTGGACGCCGACCGAACGTGCAGGCTTGCTGCCCGGCCAGACACTGCGTCAGTACCAGCTGGTGGCGATCGACTTCGTGGAGAAGGTCCGCGCGGCCATTCTGCTTGATGATGTCGGGCTCGGAAAAACCTACGAGGGGCTGGGCCTGGCCATGATGGCGAACGCCCTGCCGCTAGTCATCGTCTGTCAGCCGCACTTGCAGGCACAGTGGGAACAGAAGGCCAGGTCCTTCGTCAACATGCGCATCCACGCCCTCAAGGGCAACAAGCCGTATGAGCTGCCCACAGCCGACATCTACATCGTCAAGTACACCCAGCTAGCACCATGGGTTGATGTGCTCTGCAGCGGCTGGGTCAGGGCTCTCGCGTTCGATGAGATTCAGGAGCTTCGGCATGGCGCCAACGCTCAGAAGGGGGCCGCCGCACGAACCATTTGCGAGGCAGTGCGCAAGGAGGAGGGTTACCTGGTCGGACTGACTGCGACGCTGATCTACAACTACGGAATCGAAGCCTACAACATTGTCGACATGTTGCGCCCGGGCCTGCTCGGGAACCGCGAGGAATTCCTGCGCGAATACTGCGATACGGATGACTCGGGCAAGGGGGTCGTTCGCGACCCTGCGGCACTTGGTGGATTCCTACGCGAATCACTGATGGTGCTACGCCGAACCAAGCATGACGTTGGGCAAGAGGCCAAACAGCTGGCGCCAGAACTGGAATGGGTCGACCCGGATTCCCGGTCGGTCGCCGACGCCGAAGAGCTGGCCAAGCAACTGGCGATCACTGCGCTTACTGGATCATTTGCTGAAGCCGGCACCGCTGCGCGTGAGTTCGACATGCGCATGCGCGAGCTCACCGGTATCGCCAAAGCGCGGGCTACAGCCTCCTTCGTCCGCATGTTTGTAGAGACAGGGCAGCCGGTCCTGCTCTTTGGATGGCACCGAGAAGTCTATGAGATCTGGCAGAAGGAGCTCGCAGACCTCAATCCGGTGATGTACACCGGCTCGGAAACGTCGGCGCAGAAGGAAAAGGCCAAGCAGGACTTCATCAGCGGCGCAAGCAGCTTGATGATCATGAGTTTGCGCTCGGGTGCCGGCGCCGACGGCATGCAATACCGCGCCTCGACCGTCATCTTCGGCGAACTGGACTTCTCGCCGCTGGTGCACAAGCAGTGCGCTGGGCGCCTCGACCGCGATGGGCAGCTGGATCCTGTCTACATTTACTACGTCGTCACCAACTACGGCTCAGACCCAGTGCTGATCGACATCCTTGGCCTGAAACAATCGCAAAGCGATGGTATTCACGACCCAGGTGCAAAGTCCGAAGAACGGCAGTCGGACCCCGACCGCATCAAGAGGATGGCGCGTCTGTACCTGCAGTCGAAGGGCGTCCATGTGGAGACGCTCAACGCAAGGCCGGAGGAACCAATCACCGAAGCCCAGCTGGCCTTCCTCTGAGCTTGATGGCCAACGCCGCCACGCCGATCGGCGTGATGGACTTTCTGTTCGTTGCCCGCGCTCGCCAGCGGGTCCGCATGGCCGCTCAATCACTCGACGGGTGAGCGGCCCGATACGGCTTAAAGCGCGCTGAAAACCTGACTGAACAAGCCATCGATCGCTGCCATGACACTGGCCACGCTTAGCGTTCCGTCGCTTGCCAAGACGGACAACACTCCGAGCGCAACGGCACTCAGCGCAACCTTCTTCAGGCTATTGGTGATGAACAGAAACGCCCCAGCGGCGATCGCCAGGTAGCCGGCGGAGGTGAGAACGAGTGTCTCGTGATCTTCAACGGGGATGCCAGCCACAAGCGAATCAAGGAGCTGGAAAAGGTAGTTCAGGTAGTCCATGGCAGTTCTCTGGTGCGGGGGATGCTAACTGTATGGCGAGCGGCGGGAGTCAGGGGATGGCTAACCCACTGGTATGACGCAAAACTCTGATTTGTCTCGCTTGGCCACAGTCATTCCGGCATTACACGTCCGTGTTTCTTTGATAAAACCGCATCAGGACGAATTGCTCGATCATGTTTTTGAATCTACTATGACGTCTCATTCTGCGGTTAATCGACTAGATGACGCAGCGCAAGTAGCTGGCTGGCGTTAAAAGAAACAGCATTTCCCTCAACCCGTGTCGGGTCTTCCCGGCCGGGAGGTCCGACACCTCTAACCCGGAGGCGTCAATGACCCTTGCAATTGGAATCAACCGTGACCTGAACATCGCCCTGGCTTGCGCTTTGGACGAAGTTCTGGACTATCCGACGCTTACAGAAGCCCACAAGGCTTACTACGCCGCGTCAATCGCACCTGAAGACGCCTGCTACAGAGACCTCAACATCTTTGTTTCCGGCTCCTTGCTCCCCGCCGATATGAAGACCGCTCGCCAACTGGCAGTGCACATCGAGCATCTGGCAAGCGTTATGGAGCTCGGGATAAAGGCATATCGGAAGGTCAATGCCGGCGAAGCCGACACGCTCCCTCCGTTCAGCCACCCGAAGTTCTGCCTTTAACCAAAGCGCCCGACAGGGCAAACCCCAAAAGCGTGTAGCGACGGCCAAAAGGTCTGCCTGCGCGCTCACATCTGGAGAAAACCATATGCGAATCCATTTCAAGAACGAAGCTGACAAGAAGGCTCATGAGCTCTTGCTCAAGAAGACCACCGTCTATCTGGGTCAGGTAGCATCGCTGCTGCGCGCAAAGCGTTTCGCTGACTGGTACGCCAGCAACGAAAGCCGTTTTGTCTGGGCAGGGGATCGCCTCTTCAACAAGCTGCGTAAGGACCTGATGTTCCAGGTCAAGCAGGCTGTATCGCGCAAGGACGAGGCAACCGATATCGAGCTGCTGCACGCACTGGCCGACCTCATCGACCGTGTGACCTGCAGCGTCGAGACTCAGCACGATGTCAAGAACACGAAGAAGGAGAAGAGCTTTGCCATCCCGCGGGATGCCGATGCCTCCGAACTGATCTTCCTGTTCTTGTCCCGCGGCGATACCAATGGGTTGATTCGCGATCTCCCGGATGGCTTCTACGTCTGGAACGCAGTCACTTCATTGATCACCTTTGTTCGTGCTCGCGAAACACTGGCTCGCTCTACTGGCAACGCCACATTCGAGAAGGTGCTTTCTGGGCTTCAGGAGGACTACCTGGTTGGGGGTTATCCCCACGACCTGCTGTCTTTTGACGCTCACGATGTTCGCACCGGCATCGACCTCAAGGCGCTGCTCATGCGCACCGACTACTGCTCGACCATGTCGATCAAGCAGGACGAGGAGCTGTTGCCGAGTAGTGAATGTCGCACCATCCACTTCAAGAATGCAGCTTAAGCTGCTGAGGGAGAAAGCAATATGCAATCCGCACCATTGCAAACCGTCGGCACCTTCGAGCTGACCTTCTACAGCGATCCCGGCCACGGGTGGCTGCGAGTACCGCACAGCCTGATCTATGAGCTGGGCATCCAGGAGCAAATCTCGCCGTACAGCTACATGGACGACGCCTACGCGTATCTGGAAGAGGACGGCGACCTGTCAACTTTCATGCGCGCGGTGAAAGAGAAAGGGATCGAAATCAGCATGAAGGAGGTATCTTCTGATGAAGAAAGCCCTATTCGCGATAAGCCCGCGTTCTGTCCTCGGAAGTTGGCGACCCCTGCAGGGTTGCTCGATCTCACGGTGTTCGTTGAGTTCGACGTTGAAGATCCGAACGGCGCTCACATGCGCGTGCAGGACAATTTCAACTGGCAGGTTTCACCGACCGAAGCCAGGGCTGAGATCCCGCAACGCATTAGTGAGGAAATCGAGCGGCAAAGAAAGTTCGGCTGGCTGGCCAACAAGCGCCTGGAGCGCTGCCGGGTCACCGGTATTACGCTGAACACGAAGGATCGTCGCTACCTGAACTTCCCGTTACCGGGCGTTCTGTAGTAAGACACCAACGCCGCACTCGATGGCCTCACGGCCCTCGGTGTGGCATCCCACAAATCAAAAGGCCTCCTTCGGGAGGCCTTTTTTTTCGGCTATCCAGAACAACGATATCACTGAGCAACGTGCCAAAACGGCGAATTTGGGTTGACACAACACCGCGGTGCGCATGGTGCTATAGCGGCTTCGCATACGGCCTTTGTCGGTGATCTTGCCGCTGCCATGCACACAAGCGGCACTCCAGCATTGCAATGCCTGTTCGAGCAGAGGCTACGGAGCCGCCCTTGCTGCTTTGCGCTGTTGCGATACAAGAACAGCATCTGATCAATTTCTGGACTCCATGAATGGACTGCCGATTCATCGCACAAACCATGTGCGACCTCACACGTGAAGAATTATGGGAGCCCCGCCGAGACTGGGCGCTTCAGCGGCGGCCGGACGGCGAGTTGATTCTGCGCGTCGGGAGCGGCAAGGCCACATGCGTGAGGCATTCGCCGACCGGAAGGGGGCCGCTGAAGCTGACCTATGGCGTCAAGATGATTAGCAGCAAAAGCGACCCAGAGCGGCTCTGTCAGTGGAGAACCAGTAGGGAGATTCTTGATCGCAGCTACTTCGGCGGCGAGCTTACGATGCTCAATTCGCTGGCGCACACGATCGTGCACGAATTTGGTCACGTGGTTCTCGTCTTGATGGGCGCCCGCAATCCGGGAAGCTCCCATAGCCCCGAGTTCTACAGGATCCTCGACAAGGCCCACCGCAACGGACATGCCGAACGTATCCGCGATCGTCTCCACGCCGCATGCCGGGCCAACGGCATAGACCTGAGCTCCGTCGGCTTCTCTACACCTTCACCGCAGATGCCCCGCGGTTCCGGCCTCAGCATGGGGGACATTGCTATCGGTTCAACTGTTTACCTGCGTGAAAACGCCTACCGCGAGCACAACCCTCTTACAGTCGTCAAGAAGAACCGGAAAACAATCGTAGTGCGCTCAATCACGACAGGCCTTGGTTTTAAGGCATCGCCGAACGTTCTCTATCTGGAAGAGTGACCGTAGCGGGCAGGCGGTCGGCATCGCTGATTTGATCAGAACCGCACGAAAGGTTGGGAAGGGGTAAATCGCAATTTTAGTGCGATTTCACGACCCTGTATTAACTCCCTGTCAGGGTAGCATCGCGCAAGTCGTTTCATTTCGGATGTGGTTGTATGCGCGAAGACCTTGAAGTCATCAACGGCGAGCGGGTTAGCTTCACCGGAACTATTGGTCGGTACGGCGGAAAGGGTGGCGGGAAGTTCACCATCCTCATGCTCGACGTCCGCCACCTGAACGGCACCCCGGCGACGGATCACGTCTGGTTCAACCTCACAAAAGGGTTCAAGGAGCTAAGGCTTCAGCCAGGAGAAAGAGTCCAGTTTGATGCCCGCGTGAAGCCGTACACCAAAGGCTACAAGGGGCGGCGCAAAAGCATCGATAAGCCTGTATCTGATGATTACAAGCTCAGCCATCCGACCCGTGTTCAGCGATTGAGCTGATCGCATCAAATCCAACTGGCCGTCCGGCAGTAGTGGTGGATTAACAGCCGATATGGCAATCACGGCCCGAACAGACAAGTTAGCGGCGGCCGCGAATAAACGAGGAATCACTATGAAACGATTGGCGCTGCTCGCGGGCTCAATCGCCCTTTCACTGGCAGCTACCAGCGCAATGGCTGGCTCTTCCGTCGCCTCGCAAGCGATGCAGTGTTACACCATCTACGACCTGATGCTGGAGAAGAACCCGAGCGACTCCTACCGGAACAACGTGCTCGGCAGCCAGTCCGTCCTGATGGGAACCATTTATGTGATGAACGCCGGAACCGCGATCAAGCCGGTGGGGAAGGCCGACTTTGATCGCGCACACGCTTTCACGAAAGAGGCCCTGCTGGGTATGGCAAAAGACGATAGAAAGGCCTTTGTCCAGAAGCTAATAAATTGCGAAGGCTGGCGTGAAGAGGTGCTGACTGCTCTTGCTCTCGGGATGAAAGAAGTGCCCCAGGAAGCGAGCATGGAGACGGCGCAGCAGATCCTCCAAGGCCTGGCAAAGCCGCGCGAAGAGTACCCGCTCAAGGGTGCGAGTTATGAGCAAATCAATCTCGTCGTTGAGCAAGCGATCACACAGCATCGGTAGCTCACATGTGTACAAAACTGGAATCTGGCAGATTAACGCGCCCCTTCCGCTTTTATTACGTATTTGTCGTAATTTCATAGCAACAAGCATACCGATAGCGACGGTAAAGTCTGCTTTGGTTGAAAAGCATTCCGGATCCAATGAGTACGACAGCTCATGCTTATCCTGCCAGGAGCATGCAATGAACCGACCAAAACACTTCGCGTACCGCTATCTGTACCTTTGCCTCAGCCTGCTATTGATTGGGCTTGCCGGGTTACATCCGGCGCCGGCTATTGCAGATGGCGGTGGCGTTAAAAATTGGACCAAAACCACACAACTGAGCTGTCCTTCTGGCTATACCGGTTCCAAGACCTATTCCTGTGATTACTGTACCGGTGGAAGCTGCGGACGTTACGAATATTACTGTGATAAGGACCCCGCTCCTGGTGGATTCTGGAAACTGACGTCTGATACATGCGTATTGTCTGTCGTTTTCAGCCACAACAGCTACGAGACCACCACCAACGCCTGCCCGGCGGCCCAGCCGTCGGGCGTCATCAACATGCGGCGGGATTTCGAGGTCTGGTCTGATGGCTCCAAGCGCAACTACTCGGCCTGGTACGAGACCAGCCGCACCTGCGCCGCGA
>JAEAMG010000959.1_pt1 | contig 26251 bp, 20 predicted proteins | sample 8958741 | NCBI WGS metagenome assembly JAEAMG01 (sample SAMN16933256, study PRJNA681125) | bioreactor sludge metagenome | isolation source: anaerobic bioreactor treating anionic surfactant - SDBS | place: India: Bengaluru | collected 2019-02-28 | reverse complement strand
CAGTAGCGCTTCTATCAAGGATTATAGAACTTATAGTTTCTACTCATTGTAACTCCTGTTTATTGTTTACTCCTTACCTGCCACACGATGCAATCATGCGGCAGCATGTGTTAAAACCTGTTTTTTATAATGAATTTTGTTGAAGCAAACTATTGTTTTTTATATATCAGATGTATATTTGCGTTTTATATTGTTTTAGTTCAATAAAACATTTTTCAGCTTTTGTACGTTTTACCATCGAAATGAAAAAACTTTTCTCCATATTATTTGCTGCTATCGTTCTCGTTTCGGGAATGCATTTAAGCGTTGCAACACACTTTTGTGGTGGGGAAATTTCGCAGGTTAAACTTTCGTTTACACACGAAAATGCTACTTGCGGTATGTGTGGGGACAAAGAGTCGGCACTCGAAAATGGATTTAAAAATGAAGACTGCTGCCAAAACGAAATGTCGTTTTTGGTGGTGGATAATAATTACAATACTTCAACTTTAGCAATAAGCAAACCTGTATATGCTGTTTTGCAGGTGTTTGAAGTCCCTAAAACAATTGGAATTCTACCAAATCATACGAATTCTTTCTCAAACACAAATGTCCGGCCCCTCGGTAACTATATTGTCGGTGCTGTCAGTCTCCCTGACATTTGTGTATTTCGCATTTGAAAAATTACCTCTAACTCCCTACTTTGGGGACTTTAATATATCGTTTCTTCAATTGATTTTTTCATTTGAAGAACATATATCTATATCTTATATTTTACTTTTACCAAATTTTATTTTATAACATGGTCTTCATGTCCACTACTGGTGGATTTTTGGGGCTTAAAATTACATCAAAAAATGAAAACAATTAAATTATTTATTGTAGCTGTTATAGCTATGACAGTAGGTGCTAACTCATTTGCACAAAATCATGATCATTCAAAAATGACTACAACAAAAACTGAAACAATTAAGGTTTCTGGAAATTGTGAATCGTGTAAAACCCGCATAGAAAAGGCAGCAAAAGTAGCAGGCGTTGTTAAAGCAGAGTGGAATCAAAAAACAAAAGTATTGACTTTAGTTTACGACCCAACAAAAATAAAAAGTGACGATGTGCAAAAGAAAATTGCAGCCGTAGGGCACGATACACCGAAATACAAAGCCACTACTGCTGTTTATAATGCACTTCCGGGCTGTTGCAAATACAGGTAAATCAAATATGCCAATAAAATTAATATGCCAATGTGCCAAAAGCTGGAATTGGCATATTAATAAAATTATGTTTGTAAATAAACCGGTTTTACATTGCCACATCGGCATATTAATCAATTAACAAATTAATGTTATGTTCAATAAACTTGTACATTATTTTCTGTACCACAGGCTAATTACGTTTATATTTCTGATAGCAGTGCTGGTACTTGGTGTTTCGTTTGCACCTTTCAATTGGAAAACGGGTCTGATACCGCGTGACCCGGTTCCTGTTGATGCGATACCTGATATTGGCGATAATCAGCAGATTGTGGCTACCGAATGGATGGGCCGTTCGCCCAAAGATATTCAGGATCAGATAAGTTATCCGCTTACTTCTGCATTGCTGGGTGTTCCGGGGGTGAAAACCATTCGGAGTACTTCCATGTTCGGTATGTCGTTTATCTATATTATTTTCAAAGACAATGTGGAGTTTTACTGGAGTAGGTCGCGTATACTGGAGAAACTCAATTCGCTACCTCCGGGCACATTGCCCGATGGAGTTCAACCTACTTTAGGACCTGACGCAACGGCGTTGGGGCAAATTTTCTGGTACACGCTCGAAGGGCGCGACCCGAAAACGGGCAAACCTAATGGAGGTTGGAATCCACAGGAATTACGCACGATACAGGATTTTTATGTAAAATACAGTCTGTCGGCAGCCGAAGGAGTTTCGGAAGTGGCTTCGGTAGGCGGATTTATAAAAGAATATCAGGTGGATGTGCAACCGGAAGCATTAAAAGCCTATGGTGTTTCGGTAATGGATGTAATGAATGCCGTTCGCAAAAGCAATTTGGACATTGGTGCTGAAACCATTGAACTGAACAATGTGGAATACATTATAAGGGGTTTGGGCTATGTGAAAAATTTAGAGGATCTGGATAACTCGGTTATAACTGTACGGAATAACATTCCGGTACGCATAAAAGATGTGGCGCACACGTCGTTTGGACCGGCTACCCGGCGTGGCGGATTAGACAAAGCCGGAAGCGAGGCTGTTGGTGCGGTGGTTGTAGCGCGCTATGGTTCAAATCCGATGGAAGTAATTAATAATGTAAAAGCCAAAATTACGGAAATTGAAGCCGGACTACCTCAGAAAACATTGCCTGATGGTTCGGTTTCGAGAGTAACTGTAGTGCCGTTTTACGACCGCACAGGATTAATTAAAGAAACTATTGGCACTTTGGAATCCGCATTGACGCATGAGATTATCATCAGTATCATCGTAATTATTGTACTGGTCTTAAATTTAAAATCATCGATTATTGTTGCTGGACTTTTACCTTTGGGCGTATTAATGACATTTGTGTTGATGCGTTTCTTTGGCGTGGATGCCAATATAGTAGCTTTATCGGGTATAGCCATTGCCATTGGTGTAATGGTAGATATTGGTATTGTGGATGTGGAGAATATTCTGCGGCATCTGGAAATGCCTGAAAACAAAGGTGTCAGGGGTAAAGAACTGATGAAAGTGATTTATGATGCTACAACGGAAGTTCGTGCAGCAGTGGTTACTTCCATTGCCACCACAATTGTAAGCTTTTTGCCGGTATTTGCTATGGAAGCTGCCGAAGGAAAAATGTTTCACCCGTTGGCATTTACCAAAACCTTTGCTCTTATCTCCGCTTTTGTTTTAGGTATTGTTGTATTGCCTACATTAGTACATATTCTTTTCGATATACGAATTGATACAAAAAAAATCAGAAGATTTCTTAATGTAGGATTGATACTTGCAGGGATTTGTATTATCGCTATTTGGCAAATGTTACCTGCATTGGCATTGGTAGCAATTGGGATAAATAATTTATTCGGTTATAAATGGTCTGACAAACGGAAAGAATATCCGAATTATATCAATATTGCCATTACGGTACTTGTTGCGCTTTATTATTTAACTGTTGAATGGTTACCTCTGGGGGCACACAATGGCACAATCGTTAACTTCTTGTTTGTTGCTGGTATTGTAACTGTAATCTTGGCAGCACTGATGAGTATGGTTCATTTTTACGAACCGATACTTCGTTGGGCGTTGCTGAACAAATGGAAGTTTCTGTTGCTACCGGCATTTACTTTAATTTTTGGCTGGGTAATATGGCAGGGATTTGATAAAACATTTGGATGGGTAGCTCAGGGATTTGATAAAATAGGCTGGCATGCACCCTCCAAAACATTTCCGGGCATTGGGAAAGAATTTATGCCTTCGTTGAATGAGGGTTCATTTCTTTTAATGCCTACAAGTATGCCTCATTCGAGCATCGAAAAGAATCTGAATTATATAGAAACGCTCGATAAACGATTGGCTGCCATACCTGAAGTGGAAGTGGCTGTTGGGAAATGGGGACGTGTGAATTCATCTTTAGACCCCGCACCTGTACAGATGTTCGAAAACACTATTAATTACCGCCCGGAATATATTTTGGACGAAAACGGACACCGAATGCGTTTCAAAACGAATAGCGACGGCGCTTATTTATTGAAAAATGGTTCACTTTATCAGCCCGGAAAAGATGTTTTCAGAATAATTCCTGCTGATAGTTTGATTGCATCTGACAGAGGCGATTACTTCAGGCAATGGCGACCGCAAATAAAGAAACCTACTGACATTTGGAATGAAATAGTAAAAGTAACCAACATACCGGGATTAACTTCAGCGCCAAAATTACAACCTATTGAAACCCGGTTAGTAATGCTTTCCACCGGAATGCGTGCACCCATGGGATTAAAAGTGTACGGGCCTGATCTGGAATCGATAGAAAAAGCGGGCATGCAGTTTGAAAAGGCATTGAAAGATGTTCATTCGGTAAAAGCTAACTCTGTATTTTACGACCGGGCGGTGGGTGCTCCTTACCTTGAAATAAAACTGAATCGTGAAAACATGGCACGATACGGCATGACGGTGAGTGAGGTACAGGAGATATTGCAGGTAGCAATGGGCGGTATGGCGTTAAGTACTTCGGTGGAAGGGCGCGAGCGTTTCCCAATGCGTGTGCGTTACGCCCGCGAATTGCGTGACAATCCCGAAGACATAAAACGGATATTGATACCTGCCATGAACGGAAGCCAGATTCCATTGAGCGAAATTGCCGACATTGATTATACACGCGGAGCGCAAATGATTCGAAGCGAAAACACCTTTTTGGTGGGTTATGTAATATTTGATAAAATAGAGGGTAAAGCCGAAGTAGATGTAGTAAATGAGGCTTCTGAAATTCTGAAAAAGAAACTGGATTCAGGTGAATTGAATTTGCCGCAGGGCGTAACTTATAAATTTGCAGGGAACTACGAAAATGAAATTCGGGCTACCGAACGTTTATCCATTGTTATTCCTATCAGTTTAATTTTGATTTTATTGCTGCTGTATTTTCAGTTTAAAACAATTACGGCATCATTTATCCATTTTTCGGGCGTGTTTGTTGCTTTTGCAGGTGGTTTTATTATGCTTTGGTTGTATGGTCAGGATTGGTTTTTAAATTTTTCGATAGCGAATGTAAATTTGCGTGATCTCTTCCAAATGCACCCCATCAATTTAAGTGTAGCAGTTTGGGTTGGTTTTATAGCATTGTTCGGGATTGCAACCGATGATGGGGTAATGATGGGTTCGTATATTCATCAGATATTTGAAGAAAGAAAACCTTCAACGGTGCACGAAGTGCGCGAAGCTGTAATTACAGCAGGAAAAAAACGAGTTCGCCCTGCCATGATGACTACTGCTGTGGCTGTAATTGCTTTGCTGCCAGTACTTACAGCAACTGGAAAAGGAGCAGATATAATGATTCCAATGTCGATTCCAACCTTCGGAGGTATGATTATACAGGTTATGACCATTTTTGTAGTTCCGCTTTTTCAAGCCATGTGGCGTGAAAATGCAGTAAAACGAGATTTGAAAAAGAGTATTCAAACAATCAATAATCAGGAATAATGATGGAAAAAAATTGGATACAAAGAACAATCATTTTAATCAGTATTTTAATGATTAACGTTGTGGGGTATTGTCAGATAACTGACTCTCTGAATTACTATTTGGAGATAGCCGAAAAATACAATCCTACAGTTATGCAACGATATAACGAATATCAGGCAGCACTTCAAAAGATTCCACAAGCAGGTTCGTTGCCCGACCCACAATTGGAGATGGGATTTTATCTCAGTCCTATGGAGTTGATGGCAGGAAATCAGGTGGTAGATGTAAAACTTATGCAGATGTTTCCATGGTTTGGTGTACTGAAAAATGCCAAAGATGAAATGAGTTTGATGGCAAAGGCAAAATATGAGGCTTTTGTTGACGCAAAATTACAGCTGTATTTTGATGTACAATCTATCTGGTTCGACTTGTATAAAGTAAGGCAGAATTTAATTATTTCGGCCAATAACCTGGAGCTGTTAAAGACCATTGAACGACTTGCGATAGCGAAACTTAAAACAGGTTCGATAAGTAATGCAAGCAATTCAGCATCGGGCAAAATGCAGGGAAATGGAGCATCGGGCTTATCGGCAAGTTCGGGAGGAATGAGTGATGGTATGAATAATAACGCAAGAAGTTCAGGTTTGGTCACAAGTGCTAAAGCGAATGGAGTTTCAGCGCCGATGAATGCAGCGATGAGTTCAGGCAATTCATCATTGGTTGATATTTACCGCATTCAAACAGAAATTCAGGAACTTGAAAATTCGATTCTTTTATTTAAAGATGAGGAAAAAACAATCCGGGCCAGATTTAATAGTCAGCTGAATCGCCATTTGGATTTACCGGTAGCTGTTACAAACTCGCTGCCGGTCGAACCCTTGGATATTGCCTATTTAACGGTTTCCGACTCTATGTTTGTTCAAAATCCTATGCTCAGTATGCTAAAATATGACCAACTGTCAATTGATGCACGGAAAAAAATGCAGCAAAAGATGGGATTGCCCATGGTGGGTGTAGGCTTGAATTATTCTGTAATAAGTAAAAATCCAATGTCAACATCTTCCATGAACGGACAAGATATGATTATGCCTATGCTAAGTGTTACTTTACCCATTTATCGAAAGAAATACAAGGCTATGCAAACAGAATCAGGTTATTTAAAAGCAGCATCCGAAAATAATTACGTGGCTACTGCCAATGCTTTAAAAATAGTATACTCAGAAGCATTACAGCAATATCAGGATGCTAAAAGAAGAATTAAACTCTATCGAAATCAACGTGGACTTACTCAAAAATCAGTTGACATACTATTGAAGTCGTTCGGTGCCTCTATGGTAGGATTAACAGATATAATTCAGCTGCAACAGCAATTGCTCGATTATGAAATGAAAGAGGTAGAGGCTGTTGTTGATTATAACAAAGCAATTTCTCAACTAAAAAGATTAAAACAATAAAGATATGAAAACTTTTTTTTCAAATAAATATGTCTCTTACGGATTGTTGATGCTTTTCGGACTTTTTCTTGGTTGGTTGTTTTTTCACTCGTCACCAACAGCCGGGGAGGTACACAATCACACCGTGTCCGAAAAGGATAATGAAATATGGACTTGCTCCATGCATCCCGAAATAAAAATGGATAAGCCGGGAAAATGTCCGCTTTGCGGCATGGATTTGATTTTGCTCAATCAACACAGCGCGACTCACATGGATTCGGATGCTGTTCATTTTACTGCCGATGCAGCAGCCCTGGCCAATGTTGCAACAATGCTGGTAAGCCGCAGTAAACCGGCTAAAGAAGTAAGGCTGTATGGAAAAGTACAGGCCGACGAGCGATTGTTACAAAATCAGGTGGCGCATATTTCGGGTCGAATTGAAAAGCTTTTTGTCGGATTTACGGGTGAGGCAGTGACTAAAGGACAGTTGTTGGCACTTATATATTCGCCTGAGTTAATTACAGCGCAACAGGAGTTGCTCGAAGCAGTAAAAGAAAAACAAATGCAACCTGCCATATACGAAGCTGCAATAGAGAAACTTCGGCAGTGGATGTTGAATGATAAGCAAATAGCACAGATTGAACAATCCGGTCGGATAAAGACGAAATTTGAGGTTTATGCCAATACTTCGGGAGTTGTTACCACTAAAAAAGTCAATGTGGGTGACTATGTTTCACAAGGAGCAAGCCTGTTCGATATAGCTAATCTTTCGAGGGTCTGGGTATTGTTCGATGCTTATGAGAGTGATTTGCCGTTTCTGAATGTTGGCAACACTGTAAACTTTAGTTTGCAAGCATTGCCCGATAAGGATTTTAACTCGACTATTCGTTTTATCGACCCTGTAATTGACCCGGTGAGCCGTGTGGCAAAAGTACGGGTAGAAGTTGACAATAGCGGAGGCAAAATAAAACCTGAAATGTTTGCAACCGGAGTAGTAAAAGCTAATCTGAATGCCTATAAAGACAAATTAGTTATTCCACGTTCGGCAGTGCTTTGGACAGGAAAACGTTCGGTAGTATACGTAAAACAATCCGATAGCGATGAGTTGCATTTCAGGATGCGCGAAATTGAAATAGGACCAATGCTCGGTAACAGTTATGTTGTTATTTCGGGTTTGGAAGAAGGCGAAGAAATTGTCAGCGATGGCACATTCAGTGTTGATGCAGCGGCACAGCTCGAAGGTAAACCCAGTATGATGAACCAATAAGAATTCAACTAAAGTCAAATTTATTTTTACGACAGGGTCAGTTTAAGTCTTTTCAATTATTATAAGAATTTAAGCTTTCCCTGTCTTTTTTTATGCTACCAACTACCACTAAAGTTTTTTGAAGTAATATGAATGCTTCTTGACATTTTATCTGATATTTATTGTTTTGTTTCCCGCCTTTGTGTTTTTCTTATTAAAAGTCATTCCATGATTTGAGAAGCACTTTGTTCCCAAATTCACTAGTCTCTTCTTGTGTATCTGTCACATAGATTTCATTCTTTTCGTTTATCACAATTATTTGTCTTCCGTCAAATAGTCCGTTGATAAATTCAATGGCTTCTTTCAATTCGTTTTCTGGTTCATAAGCTCCAAAGAGACTCATATGAGTGTGCCATATACATTCACTATTTCTATCTAATCCTATTGATAATTAGTCGTCTTGCGTCGAGACCCATAAAATTAATTCTTTCTTCCCGCTTGGATATTCAAGAATATAAATGTCGCCTTCATTTCTGTAAAAGTCAATAAACTCAGGGAAAATCTGTTCTAAGTTTTTCTGTATGAAATTCGAGTATTCTTGTTGGTTCAGTTTTTTCATGTCAGTTTCATCTGGATCAATTATACTTGTCTTTTTTCTTTCTTGCACTTGCCCACACTTAACCAGCCCTGCCTAACAGTGAATACGGTTTATCGCGTCTTATGGGATTCAACCGAAGCTTCCTGCCGGGGCGTTCCGAGCGCAGGAAGTATAAGAATTGTGCGTTAGGTGCTTTGTCATTTAGTTTGTTATCATTTCTCTTTTTTATTTGATTTTGTTGTTGAATTTCCTATTTATTTTCACCGTCTTTCCAATTTCAAAAAGAAGTCGATCTAAATAATACAAGAAGTCGGAGCTTTTGTTCTCGAACTTATTACTGTGCCAATTGAGAAAATTTTGTCTGTCTTTTTGATCCACTTTGTCTGATTTTCTTATGGAATCCCTGTTCGAATAGTCTTTAAATAGATTAAATGCTCTTACAACATGTTGGTCAATTATTGGAAATTTAGACGGGTTGCCTAAATGATTGCCATAACAATAAAATACTAGTGCATTTTCTTTGTCATTGCTTGGGTTGTCAACTTCCTCTATTCCTTCAATAATTGCTTTCAATTTTTGCAAATCACCTTGTTTCCACACGAGAGAATAAAGTAATTTCGCAATTGGATTTAAGCTTTCCTGATTTATAGTTAGATTATTGTCTACATCCACAGTTAATACTTTGCTTTCTTTTAACTCTAATATTTCTTCTACAGAAATATTTATACCCAATCTCGGGTATTTTTTTTCAATTAAATTTAGATTGTATTTAGCTGCAATTTCATTTAATTCTTCTGCCATATTTGAGTTTTCAATTTCAGAAAAAATAGAATTATACTCGATAGTATTAATCGAATTGTCTTCGTTAATTAAACAATAAGGCCTTTGGCCGTCCATGATTTTTCTTGTTTGTTCTCTCATTTCTTCTAAAGTCGAAGGGTGTTTCATCATTTTTTCTACTTCCAAACAAGCTAATCGATTTCTTTCTATGTGATAAGAGTTTAATGTGGTTTTTTCTTCAGCTTCTTTCATGATAAATTTCGATTATGAATATAACTTGTTAGTTCGTCTAACTCTTCTTTTTTCTTTTTACACTGACACCCAACACCCAAATACGCGCAACGCCTTTTCCTCTCTGGCTATGCCATGGCGCCTATTTCTGCTTTAGGTATGTTTGTTTTTATTTGTACGATGTATAGCTTTTCGGAAAAACTGTGTTTTTGTTATAACGCGTAAGGAAATTAGATAGTTAGTTATTCGGCGTCCAAAGATAAATAACATATTTAACAACAGCAACGTTTTAGGGGAGAATTTTAAGAATTGTTAAATTATAGGCAAAGGCACAGGCAGTCGAAAGTCTAAAGTCAAAGGTCTAAAGTCTTTGGTCCCCGGTTAATTCTCAAACTCTCAAACTCTCAAACTCTCAAATTTTCAGATTCTGCTAACTTTTTAAGGTCTGCGGCGTTATTTTAAGCACAACTTTAAACAGAATTAAAATCATCCGCTCTTTTTTACAATTTATCGTTTCGAATCACTAACTTTGTGGTTGGTGAGAACGGTAAAAGTGAATGATAAGGAACTTCATAAATAAATAACAATTATGGCATTACAAGTAGGCGATAAAGCTCCTGATCTGTTAGGACTTAATCAGGACGGGAAAGAAATCAGGTTGTCTGATTTTGCAGCTAAAAAAGTGGTTTTGTATTTTTATCCCAAAGATCAAACGCCCGGATGCACAGCGCAGGCTTGCAGTTTACGCGACGGTTACGACGATTTGCGCAAAGCCGGTTACGAAGTGATAGGGGTGAGCGCCGATTCGGCCTCGTCGCATCAAAAGTTTATTGCAAAGCAGGGTTTGCCTTTTCATTTAATTGCCGATGTCGATAAAAAACTGTCGGAGCAATTCGGTACCTGGGGCGAGAAGTCGATGTATGGTCGCACTTACATGGGCATGTTTCGTACCACTTTTATTATTGATGAAAAAGGGGTGATTGAGCGTGTGATTTTGCCTAAAGAGGTGAAAACAAATGCACATGCCGAACAAATTCTTTGATAATTCAAACCACAATAGAGTTCAATACATAATTCATAATTAATAATGCATAATTCATAATTAATAAAGTGAATCAGGAGTTGAAAGATAGTCAGTAGGCTTCGGACATTCAAGTTTTATATTTGTTTATCCCCTACGGGGAACTGATTTTGGGTGATTACTGTTTTCTATTGATATAAATTCCCTCCGGGAAAAAAGCTGTGTAGAAGATCTCCCGTAGGCTTCGGCGTGAGCTCAGTCGAACGGGGATAGATAACCATAGAAAAGGTTTAGAATGCTTTACTATTGATATAAATTCCCTCCGGGAAAAAAGCTGTGTAGAAGATCCCCCGTAGGCTTCGGCGTGAGCTCAGTCGAACGGGGATAGATAACCATAGAAAAGGAGACATATTAGAATAAATTCCCTACAGGGAAACAATATCTTTTAGAATGCTTTACTATTGATATAAATTCCCTCCGGGAAAAAAGCTGTGTAGAATATTCCCCGTAGGCTTCGGCGTGAGCTCAGTCGAACGGGGATAGATAACCATAGAAAGAACAAGATGCGATCTAATGATTCCCCGTAGGGGATATACATATTTCATTATTCATTGAAGCCTAATGTGGTTCAAGTTAAATTAATTAAAAACTAAATAAATTCAGATGCGAAATAATTTTAATCCATGGCATCAGGTAGTTCCGGAGACTGGTCAACCGGATGTAGTAAAGGGAATTATAGAAATACCCAAAGGTAACAGGGCAAAATATGAGTTGGACAAGGAAAGCGGATTGCTGAAGCTGGATAGGGTATTGTATTCGTCGATGTATTATCCCCACAATTACGGTTTTATTCCGCAGAGCTATTGCGACGATCACGATCCGCTCGATATTCTTATTCTGTCGCAGATAGAAGTGGTGCCTTTGTGCATCGTCGAAGCCAAGGTGATAGGGGTGATGCGAATGCTCGACAACGGTGAGGCGGATGATAAAATTATTGCTGTTGCCGCGGGTGATCCCAGTGTGAACCACTTTAATGATATTTCGGAATTGCCACAGCACATGACTACCGAAATCATGAGCTTTTTCGAGGACTATACAAAACTTGAAAATAAAACAGTGGTGGTGGAGAAATTCTTCGATAAAGAAACTGCATTAAAGATTCTCGAGGACAGTTTTAAAATGTACAAAAAACATTACGGCGAACTGCACAAATGGTTTTTTGGATGATCGCAGGAGTGGGGGAAGCATAAATACTGTAGAATATGTTGTTGAAATCGAAAATTGTAATAGTGACGGGAGCGGGAAGCGGTATTGGAAAAAGTATTGCCCGCGCTTATGCCGAAAAAGCTGCAACAGTTATTTTGGTGGATAAAAACGAAAGTACAGGACGTGTAAACGAAGTTGAAATAGTGTCGGATGGTTACGACGCAACATTTATAAAGGCGGATGTAAGCGTGCCGGAAGATATTGTTTCGCTGATTAAGACTGTAATCGGGCTCTACAATCGTATCGATATCGTTATCAATAATGCCGGGATATCCCGCTGGAAATCGCCTTTCGAATTAAGCGTGGACGAATGGGATGAGATTTTAAATACAAATCTTCGCTCCATGTTTTTGCTTTCGCGCGAAGCTGCCCTGCATATGAAGGACAACGGAGGCGCTATTGTGAACATTGCTTCGACGCGTGCCTTTATGTCCGAACCCCATAGCGAGGCTTATGCAGCATCGAAAGGAGGCATTGTGGCGCTTACCCATGCTTTGGCTGCTTCTTTTGCTGAGTATAAAATCAGCGTGAACAGTATCAGTCCCGGTTGGATAGAAACTTCGGCTGACGCAACATTGCGGGATATCGATCACCGACAGCATTTATCGGGCAGGGTAGGTCGTCCCGAAGATATTGCCCGGGCTTGTTTGTTCCTTACCGCACCCGGCAATGATTTTATTACAGCCACCAACCTCACCATCGATGGTGGAATGACCCGGAAAATGATCTATGAACCGGAATGAGAAAGTAATTAATAATTGATAATTGACAATTGATAATTCATAAAGTGAATCAGGGGTTGAAAGGTAGTTCGTAGGCTTCGGACTTCAATTGTAAATTGTAAATAAGTAAATTGTAAATCAAAAAATCGTTTCAACAATGAAATTATTTCATAAAAACGAATTGAGTCCTTCTCCTTTGATGCCTGTTCTTTTTGTAGGTCATGGTAGTCCAATGAATGCCATTGAGGACAATGAGTTTTCGCAGACGTGGCAACAGTTAGGCGCATCCCTTCCCCGGCCGCAAGCCATTCTTTGTGTTTCGGCACATTGGGAAACGCGTGGTACTTACCTCACTGCCATGCCACGGCCCCGAACGATTCACGATTTCGGAGGCTTTCCTCGGGAGCTTTTCGAGGTTCAGTATCCGGCCCCCGGAATTCCCGAACTTGCAACTGAAATCAAGGAGAATGCTACAACAAATATCGGGCTTGATCGTTCGGAGTGGGGTTTCGATCATGGCGCCTGGAGCGTGATGAGACATATTTATCCTAAAGCCGATATTCCAATGCTTCAGTTGAGTATCGATCATTTCCAACGGCCCGAATATCATTATGCATTGGCCAAAGAACTTGCCTTTCTGCGTTCGCGCGGCGTGCTGATAGTGGGAAGCGGCAATATAGTGCATAACCTGCGGCAGGTGAACTGGCAGGATGAAAATGCAAGCTACGACTGGGCATTGGAAGTGCGCGATAAAGTAAATACGGCTATTCTGGATGGTAATCATCAGTCCATCATCGATTTTCAACATCAGGGTGCTGCCTTTCAGCAGGCCATACCTACAGCAGAACATTACATACCTTTGTTGTATGCCCTTGGCTTACAAACCAAAGCCGATAAGGTAAGCCTTTTTAATGATAAAATTGTAATGGGTTCGTTGTCGATGACGGGAGTAATGATTGGTTAAGTTACTTTTCGGAGGGCAAATTATTTGATTGTATTTTTTTATTTTTATCTTTGTCAAAAAAAATACTATGTCAGAATCTTCCCGCCTTCATGTGGTTGATGCTTTGCGCGGTTTCGCCATTGTGTCTATTATGCTTTTGCACAATATTGAGCATTTCGATTATTATTTCATGCCCGAAGGACTTCCGGCCTGGCTGAAGCCCATCGATCAGGGTATTTGGGATACGCTGTTTTTCCTTTTCGGAGGGAAATCCTATGCCATTTTCGCCTTGCTTTTCGGACTTACTTTCTTTATCCAAAATGATAATCAGGCCAAAAAAGGGAAAGACTTCAGGCCCAGGTTTGCCTGGCGGTTGTTGCTCCTGCTTGGTTTCGGGCTGATCAATTCGGCTTTTTATCAGGGCGATATACTTACCATTTATGCCATTATCGGGTTTGTGCTTATTCCGGTGGCCAAACTGAGCAATAAAACTGTATTTATTATTGCAGTTCTATTGATGCTACAGCCTTACGAATGGATCAATGTCATCAGGGGTTTACAGCATCCTGAGATGCAAATGGCAAATCCGGCATCGTGGGCGCTCTTTGGTAAAATGGACAGCTACATTCAGGGCAACTCAATTGTGGATACATGGATAGGTAATCTGACGAATGGTAAAGTGGCCGTATTGCTCTGGACATGGGAGGCAGGACGGGTTTTCCAAACTGCATCCCTGTTTATGCTGGGTATGCTGGCCGGACGCAAGGCATTGTTTGTAAACTCTCCCGAAAATTCAAAATTCTGGTTGAAAACTCTTCTCGTTGCAATTGTTGCCTTTGTGCCGCTTTTTATCATCAAAAACAATGTAATGGAGTGGGTGAGTAGTGTTGCCATTCATCGTCCGCTGGAATTAATTGTGCGCAGCTGGTCGAACGTAGCTTTTATGATTGTGTTGGTTTCGGGCTTTACTTTGTTGTACCGGAGTCGCGCATTGCATAAAACCCTCGATGTATTGTCGCCCTTCGGACGCATGAGTATGTCGAATTATATCATGCAATCTATTGTTGGATCATTTATCTACTATGGTTTTGGTCTGGGACTTTATAGATACACCGGCGCCAGCTACAGTATTCTTATCGGGGTAGTACTGGCTATTTTACAGGGCATTTTTAGTAACTATTGGATGAAAAACCACCGCCAGGGTCCGCTCGAAACCATTTGGCACAAGCTTACATGGATTTCGTTGAAAAAATAAGCAATTCTGTTGGTGTCAGTCCCGAAGCTCTTAAAATATACGATAGACATCATCAATGAAATTTACATTGTTTTTTGAATAATGCATCCCGGCTTTTGCCTAAGGTTTATCCCCTGAAATAACAAAGCACTCAAAGTATACGTTTTTTACTTTGAGTGCTTTGTGTATAGGTATAATGCTATAAGAGCACTATTTGAAATATGTGTTTTTTTGCCATTATAACCAAATGTAAGAAAACACAGACCTGCTTGTACGAAGTCTTGTTCAACTGCTTTCTGTTTTTTATTTTTGTGAATAAACATTTTTACAATTCTCATTGTTAAGATAAGAACGAATAAAGAATAAAATCCTTAAAGTATTTATTTTTTATTATATTTGTTGGTGAAATAATTACAAATTGAATAAAATTACAGAAAAATGGTTTTCGACATAGAAATGATTCAGCAGGTTTACGCTGCTCTTCCCGAAAAGATCGATGAGATAAAAAACAAGTTACAACGTCCGCTCACACTGACAGAGAAAATACTCTACACTCATTTGTTTAAAAATGAGCTGCTAAAGGATTATGAGCGTGCAGTGGATTATGTGAATTTCTCGCCCGACCGCGTAGCAATGCAGGATGCAACGGCACAGATGGCTTTGTTGCAGTTGTTGAATTCAGGACGTAAGAAAGTGGCGGTTCCCTCCACAGTGCATTGCGATCACCTTATTCAGGCACATATATCGGCAAGTGTTGACTTGTCAACTGCCAATACTACCAACCGCGAGGTGTACGACTTTCTGAGCGCTGTTTCCAATAAATTTGGCATTGGATTCTGGAAGCCCGGTGCAGGTATTATTCATCAGGTAGTGCTCGAAAACTATGCATTTCCGGGAGGAATGATGGTTGGAACCGATTCGCACACCGTGAATGCAGGAGGTTTGGGGATGATAGCCATTGGTGTGGGTGGCGCTGATGCTGTCGACGTAATGGCCGGAATGCCCTGGGAACTTAAAATGCCAAAACTGATAGGGGTTAAACTTACCGGACAGCTTTCGGGCTGGGCTTCGCCTAAAGATGTAATTCTTAAACTGGCCGGAATTCTCACTGTAAAAGGAGGAACCAATGCGGTAATCGAATATTTCGGCGAAGGAACCAACTCTATTTCAGCCACAGGAAAAGGCACCATTTGTAATATGGGCGCCGAAGTAGGAGCAACGACCTCTATCTTTCCATTCGACGAAAAATCAGCGGCATATCTCGAAGCTACCGGTCGTGCCGAAGTAGCCGCCCTGGCGCTTAAGAATATTGCTCACCTTCAGCCGGACGCCGAAGTAGTGGCTCAACCTGAAAAATATTACGACAGGCTGATCGAAATCAACCTGAGCGAACTCGAACCCTATATCAATGGTCCTTTTACGCCGGATGCTGCTTATACCTTGTCGGAATTTGCTCAGGTAGTGAAAGAAAAAGCTTATCCTCAGAAAATGGAAGCCGGACTTATCGGTTCCTGTACCAACTCTTCTTACGAAGACCTGACGCGGGCTGCATCAGTAGTGAAAAAAGCAAAAGAAGCCGGACTGAAAGTGCAGGCACAGTTTATTATAAATCCCGGATCGGAACAGGTGCGTTACACTGCCGAACGTGATGGCGTGTTGGGCGAATTTGAGTCGGTAGGAGCAGTGGTGATGGCCAATGCCTGCGGACCTTGTATTGGTCAGTGGAAGCGTGAACAGGAAATCCCGGATCGTCCGAACTCTATCATTACTTCGTTCAACCGTAACTTTGCCAAACGCAACGATGGCAATCCGAATACACATACTTTTATAAGTTCCCCCGAAATTGTGGCGGCACTTACAATCGCAGGCGATCTTTGTTTCAACCCGATAAAGGACACGCTTATCAACGAAAAAGGCGAAAAGGTAAAACTGTCCGAACCTAAAGGATATGAACTTCCGCTGCTTGGCTTCGATGTGAAAGATGCCGGTTACATAGCGCCTTTGGCTGACGGCAGCGCCGTTGAGGTAAAAATCAGCCCTGATTCAAAACGGCTTCAGATGCTGGAACCATTTAAAGCCTGGGATGGAAAAGATTATATCAATCAGCCTTTGTTGCTGAAAGCAAAGGGAAAATGTACAACCGATCATATTTCGATGGCCGGACCATGGTTGCGCTTCCGGGGACATTTGGATAATATCTCCGATAATATGCTGATAGGCGCCGTAAATGCTTTTACTGACAAAACAAATGCAGTGCTCGATCCGGAAACCGGCGAATACATGGCCGTACCGGCACTGGCACGTAAATACAAGGCACAAGGGATAGGTTCGGTAGTGGTGGCTGAAGAAAATTATGGCGAAGGTTCGAGTCGCGAGCATGCAGCTATGGAACCACGGTTCCTCAATGTAAAAGCTATTCTTGTAAAATCTTTTGCCCGCATTCACGAAACAAACCTTAAAAAACAAGGTATGCTGGCGCTGACTTTTGCGGATAAAAATGATTACGACAAAGTACGTGAGGATGATAAAATAAGCATTCTCGGACTGACTACATTTAGCCCCGGAAAGAATTTAATCATTCAGCTTCAACATTCTGATGGAACGAGTGAACAATTTGAAGCTCTTCATACTTATAATAGTGCGCAAATTGAATGGTTTAAGGCCGGCAGTGCGTTGAATGGATTAAAATAGACAAATCTTGAATCGTAAACAATAAAAATATTAAATGAAATTATGGCAAATGAAAAAGATTTTCTGATTTATAAATTATCGGAAACAATAAAATCGACAAGTCGGATTGACAAAGAATTATTCACCCAGTTGAATGTAAAACGTGGACTGCGCAATGAGGATCATACAGGGGTTGTCGCCGGGTTAACAAAAGTAGGTGATGTGGTAGGTTACGAACGTTTGCCGGAAGGAGGAACAAAAGCGATTCCCGGTAAACTGTTTTACAGAGGTATCGATGTGGAAGATCTGGTGCATGGCCTGATAAAAGAAGATCGTCTCGGCTTCGAGGAAACAGCTTTTCTGCTGCTTTCGGGCTATTTGCCTGATGCCGAAGAACTCAGAACTTTTTCTACCATCCTGAACGATTCGATGGCGCTGGAACAAAAAATGAAGATGAATATCATCGATCTCGAGGGTCAGGATATTATGAATATTCTTGCCCGCTCGGTGCTCGAGATGTATATTTTCGATAACAATGCTGATGATATTTCGCGCGATAATCTTATTCGCCAGTCCATCGAACTTATTTCAAAATTCCCTACAATTATTGCTTATGCCTACAATATAATGCGTCACAGTCAGCAGGGACGTTCGTTGCATATCCGCCACCCGAAAGAAGGTGCTTCGATAGCCGAAAATTTTCTGTTCATGATGAAAGGACCGGGCAAGTATACCGAGCTTGATGTGAAACTGCTCGACTTGTGTTTGATTCTTCATGCCGAACATGGTGGTGGTAACAACTCTACCTTCTCAGTACGTGTTGTGAGTTCTACGCTTACCGATACTTATTCTGCTATCGCTGCCGGTATTGGATCGCTCAAAGGTCCTTTGCATGGTGGAGCTAATATCAAGGTAATTCAAATGTTCGAACACCTGAAGACAGCTATTAAGAAATGGGATGATGTGAAAGAAATCGACCTTTATCTCAAAAAGATGCTAAACAAGGAAGCTTACAACAAAACAGGTTTGATTTATGGTATTGGTCATGCAGTATATACAATTTCCGATCCACGTGCTTTGTTGCTGAAAGAACTGGCACGCTCACTGGCCGAAGAAAAAGGCTTGCAGAAAGAATTTGCCTTCCTCGAACTGCTCGACCAACGTGCAGTGAATGCATTTATGACTTTCAAAGGTGAAGATATCAACAAACAGGTTTGTACAAATGTCGATTTCTATTCAGGATTTGTGTACGAAGCAATGGGTTTACCAACCGAAGTTTATACCCCACTCTTTGCCATGTCGCGTATCACCGGTTGGACAGCTCATCGCATCGAAGAACTTAACTTTGCAAGCAAACGTATTATTCGTCCTGCTTACAAGAATGTGGGCGATAAAAAACCATTTGTTCCGCTGAATAAGAGGTAATAATAAAGTCTAAAGTCTAAAGTCTAAAGTCTAAAGTCTAATGTCAAAAGACTAAAGACAAAAGATTAAAGACTAATCATAAAGAATTTTTGACTTAAGACTTCTGATTTTTTGTCAATTAAAAAAAATGAGAAATTTTGAAGAGTTGAGGGTTTGGCAGGATGCTCGCGTGTTAGTGAATGATATTTATAAAACGATGTCTAATTGTAAGGATTTTGGTTTTAAAGATCAATTACAAAGAGCGGCGGTATCAATAATGAACAATATAGCTGAAGGTTCTGATTCTGGTTCTGATTCATTATTTGTCAGATACCTGAAAATTTCAAAAGCCAGCTGTGGAGAAGTAAGAAGTATGTTGTTCCTCTGCGAGGATTTACAATACTGCTCTGTTGAGGCTTCTATAACTCTTAGAAATAAGACAATATTAATTTCATCATCTATTCAAAAGCTAATTGAATATTTAAACAAATACAACAATAATTCAGGTTCAAAATCTTAGAGTTTTGCCATTGTCTTTCGACTTTTGACATTAGACCTTCGACTTTCGACCTTCGACATTTCATATATGAACAAAATAAAAGTACAAAATCCCGTAGTAGAACTCGACGGAGATGAAATGACCCGCATCATTTGGTCGTTTATAAAAGAACAATTGATTCTTCCTTACCTCGATTTGGATATAAAGTATTATGATTTGGGTATCGAAAACCGTGATGCTACAAATGATGAAGTAACAGTAGAGGCTGCCAATGCCATCAAAAAATACAATGTAGGTATTAAATGCGCTACCATTACTCCCGATGAAGCCAGGGTGGAAGAGTTTGGGTTGAAAAAAATGTGGAAATCGCCCAACGGAACGCTGCGGAACATCATTGGAGGTACTGTTTTCCGTGAACCGATCATCTGTTCGAATGTACCACGTTTGGTGCCGGGCTGGACTAAGCCCATTGTTATTGGCCGTCATGCTTTTGGCGATCAGTACAAAGCTACCGATGTGGTGATTAAGGGTAAAGGCAAGCTTAAAATGACTTTTACAAACGAGGCCGGCGAAACTCAGGAATGGGAAGTTTACGACTTCAAGGGCGATGGCGTGGCGCTGAGTATGTACAATACCGACGAATCGATTTACGGTTTTGCGCAATCATCGTTTCAGGTAGCGCTGGAGAAAAAATGGCCTTTGTATATGTCGACAAAGAATACAATTCTGAAAGCTTACGATGGACGTTTCAAAGATATATTTCAGGAAGTTTACGAAAAGGAATTTAAAGCCAAATTTGAGGCAGCCGGTATCGTGTATGAGCACCGACTGATCGACGATATGGTGGCTTCGGCAATGAAATGGAATGGTGGTTTTGTTTGGGCTTGTAAAAACTATGATGGAGATGTTCAGTCCGATACTGTAGCTCAGGGTTTCGGTTCGCTCGGCTTGATGTCGTCGGTGCTTGTAACTCCTGATGGAAAAACAGTGGAAGCAGAAGCCGCGCATGGCACTGTGACTCGTCACTATCGTCAGCATCAGCAGGGTAAGGAAACTTCTACCAATCCGATTGCTTCTATTTTTGCCTGGACACGTGGTTTGGAACATCGTGGCAAGCTGGATGGAAACGATGCTTTGATACATTTCTGCCACAAGCTCGAAGAAGTTTGTATCGAAACTGTTGAAGCAGGTGAAATGACAAAAGACCTGGCTATTTTAGTGCATGGAGATAATATCAAAGCCGGTGATTATCTGAATACCCAGGATTTTCTGGCAGCCATCAAACGCAATTTGGATGCAAAGTTGAATTAAACTGAAGTGAAATGTATAAAACAGGGCGAACTGATTATCAAAAATCGGTTCGCCCTGTTTTTTTTTGCGTAGAGAATAATTACTAAAGTTTAATGATTTTGTAATTTTCAGTACCAATGCTGATGAGGTAAATACCTTTCAGTAAACTACCGAGTTCTATCACTTCTTTCTCGTTGGTACAAAGTTGTTGGCTTAATAATTTCCCTGTCAAATCGAATACCCTGATTTGCTGACCAACAGCATTTTCTATTGTCAGATTAGCGCTAACCAAAGTAGGGTAAAGCCTTGCCGATGTATAATGATTGTCGGTTGACGAAAAGTCGATATTGGCCAAATTGTAAGTTGGATGCACTATTTTCCAGGTTTGACCGCCATCCGGAATGCGGGAATAGCTCAGGTTTTGTTCTAAAAAAGGAACAGAGACCTGATCGAATACAGCCATCGCACCAAGATAATTTTGTTTTGATAAGGTCAGCGATTCTCCATCTTTACTCAATTTAAATCCTAAATGAAGTACGCCCTGAGCAGGTTCATCATCTGCCCAAAGTACAAGTCGGTTTTTTGCCGGAATTAAAGTTTTTACAGGATCGGTAGCCGGTATTTGGAAGGCGGTAGGATTTGATGGAATGTCGGAGATATACCAACCGGCAATATTTACGTCAGCTTCACCGGCATTGTATATTTCGATAAAATCATCCTTGTCGCCAAATTCATCGGCGATTGTGTTGTTGCTCGATACTACTTCGTTGATAAATACGCTTAAATTTTTGTCGGGATCTTCGAAAACCGTTTGCTCATAAATAGCTTTTATGCTCATGCCGCCCGTAAGCATACCTGAGTATGTTTCATTCGTTTCAGTTTGTACGTTTGTTGATTCGGTACAAGTCATTTGCAGGTTGAAAATCAGATCGGAACTTGAAACAGAATTTTGATGCACTTCTGCGGCAATCACATTATTTCCTTCTACAAGTAATTCCTTAGGTACAATGAAACTGGCTGTAGCGCCGTTATTATAAGTTGTGGCCACCGTCGTGAAACTTATGGTTCCGTTAGGCATATTATCGCGCCCCACTTCTGTTCCATTTACATAAAGCACAATGCCATCGTCGGCTAAGGTGGTGATGGCGAAATTATTTTTTGAACTTAAGTTGCTTATATTTATGTTTTTTCGGAAATAAGCAGTTGTGTATTTATTCGAAGCATTGGCTCCATAACTGATTATTGTGGATATGCCTGTGTTTGAACTGTTGTAGCCTAAAGGAGCATTACCGTTTTTCCAGCTGCCGTCGTTGTAAGCAGTAGATGACCAGTTTGTTGCGGGGAGATCGTTTCCATCGAAATACTTCCAGTTGCTGTTGTTGGCTATAAGCGTAGTAGCGCCGGAAGCACTTCCACCAATTTCCCAGTGTTTAAATTTATATCCGGCCACCGCATTTGCTTTGAGCGTAAACTGTTGATTTTTGAAATACCTTAGTTGAATGCCCGGATCTACAATTTTCTCATTATTAAAAGTATAAGTTGCCTTTTTATTGTTCGAGCTGATATTTGCTGTTTCATTGCCTACGCCGTTCAGAAACCTGCTGCTGATAAAATCGAGCATATAAGCCGGACGGTTCAGGGCAAAGGTTTTCATTGAAGTTATATCTTCTGTGAAAGCTCTGTAGGATGGCCATTTCGATTTGTGGTAGCTTATTTCGCTGCTGATGTTGGCTGCCAGACTATCGAGTATTCCGGCTGAACGGTTGTATTCGAAAGTGGAAGACAACTGAATACAAAACCGATCGATAAAATTCTGACGGAAAGCGTCATTTGTAGTTAATTTTCGAAGTAATAAAGTGGACCATGGGTTATTAGATGGGTCGGTTCCGGGCATTTCGCCAAGTGCCCAGCTCAGGCTATTGTGATTGTAATTAGTTCCGTAAAGGTTATATCCAAAGTCGGTGTCGTACAAAATCCAGCGCCATTTGCCACCATCTTTCTTTTTCCATAATTTTACGTTGTTGTGTGGCCAGTCGGTATTTGCAAAAAATATCTGCGAAATCATGTAGCTCATAAAATTGTCGATGTCCATCATCTCGGCTACTTTGTTATACACAGCAGTTTGTTTTATATCGTTAGATGATATGTAATTGCTTAAAGGCGTATAATTTGCATCGTAAGGAATCTTCCATGTTTCGAGTAATACAATGTCGTCCTCCTCCAATCCGTAGTTCGAATAGATATAGTCTTTACTGCTTCGTTCTCTCAGGTTTTGGATGCCATAATAGGTTCCGTTCATGAAACAAACTGCCGGTTGATAAGCAATACAATCGATATTCATGCGGTTCATGACGAGTGTTTGCATATAACCATCGCGCATCATTGAATAGAAAAAATCGTTCCCTGAGTTGCGCAACTGAATGTCCTTATATTTATGGTTGGGTTTTGACGCGGCAAAAATATCATATCTCAATTGGTTGTCGCCAAACTTGTTGCGTGGAGAGATTTTTAAAGATTTCTGGTTATTGCCTCGCGACCATCCGCCTGTAATGCTGATGTCGAGTTCCTGATTTAAACGGCTGGTTTTTGTTTTGTCGAAAAGTTCGAAATTAACAGGGCGATCCCAGTCCTGATTCCAGTTGACGGGCGTATTTGATCCATTTCCCACAAGTCCGTTTGTTCCGGTTGTATAAATTCCTATGGTGTTGTCTGTTAAATTAGCTTGTTCGGTGACGATAGAAACAACAGGTAAGCTGAAATTTCGTTCGTTAATAAAATAAGTAGCTGTGGCAATATCACTCGACAGTTTATTTTTGCTAAAAGTTTTGGCTCTAATGGCAGTGGTGGAATTGATTGTGATGGAGGAGCCCGGTGTGTAACGCAATGCGTTTGCGCGTGTTGGTTCCGAGCCATTTCGTGTATAATAAATCGTGTCGCCTGCTGCGGGAGTTGCAAAAGTTACATTCTGAGTTGAAACATAAAAACCTCCGGCTACATTAAAAACCGGAGCTTCACATCGTTGGAACGACCAGCTTTTTCCGTTGTTTGAACTTCCGGCGCTGAATTGCTCGAAATATACCCAGCTATTGGAGCCGTTTGTAATTCTTCCGTAGGAGATATTTCTATATTGTTTTGGGTAGACAACACTATCAATGACAACTGCTGAGGAATTGAGCAGGTAGAGTTTCCCGCCTTCGGTATTGAGTTTGAAATTAGCATGTTCTGAACGTTCGTCCCTTTCGAACCATAGCACACTGAATCCATTCGGACTTACCAATTTGGAGGCAGGGTTCCATTTTTTCGGTTGCGTTAAATCATCTGTGAAGTAAAATGCCGATTGATTGTATGATGTGGTTGTATTTGTATTGTAGAGTTCGACCCACATGGAATAATTATAAGCATTGTCCCATACGGCGGACACATTGTTGCTCATTATCTCATTTATTTTGAACTGGGCTATTACAGGTAATGAAAGTAGCAGCGCAAGCGCCAGCAAAATTCTTTTATTCAAATTCATTCGACTGGATAAAAAGTTATTTTCTGATTTTTTCGGTTGTAAAATTAGTTAAATATCAACGAATAAACTATAGCCAGGCATACAATTATTTGTTTTTTAAGCAGATTCTTTGCTTAAATGTTCATTTTTTCAATTTCTTTCAGATCATTTGTATCCAATCCCGTAAATTATTAATACTCAAAAGTACAATTTGAATCAAATATTTTTACCTTTGCATATTGTCAAATGTTCAAACTCTGTAAAGTGAAAAAGCTCAATACACTGATCGTAGTTTCTTTTGCTGTTTTTGCATTGTCGGCTCAGTCGTTTGAGAAACGTTGTTTCAAAATTATGAGCTACAATGTTGAAAATTTTTTCGATTGTGTCGACGATTCGCTCACCAAAGATGAAGAATACCTGCCGGGTGGTCTGAGGGCATGGAACAATGCCAAATACCAAAAGAAACAAGCCAATATTTCCAAAGTGATTGTGGCTGTTGGAGGTTGGGAACCGCCGGCTATTGTAGGTTTGTGCGAGATAGAAAGTGAAAAGTGTATGTGGGATCTAACGCATTACTCGGGTTTGAAGAATCTGCGTTATAAATTTGTTCATCATGAATCGCCGGATGCGCGTGGGGTTGACGTGGCTTTAATGTATCAACCAAACATGTTTAAACCGGTTCGTGATGAAGCCATTCGAATTGATTTTCCGGATGCGCCACAAAGCAAAACAAGGGATATTTTGTATGTTTCCGGTGTCGTTCCTTCAGGCGATACATTGCATTGCTTTGTGTGTCATTTTCCTTCAAGGTTAGGTGGCGAACTCGAGTCGGAGGACAGGCGAATGTTTGTTGCATCTGTTTTGAGGTCGAAAGTGGATAGTCTTTTTAAGCAAAACATGAAGGCTGATATCGTAATTATGGGCGATTTTAACGATTATCCTCCCAACGAAAGCATGCATGGAGTATTGAAAGCGCTTTCGCCGGGCGATAACAGATCGGCAAACGAATTGTATAATCTAATGTATCCGATACACAGTTCGGGACAGGGTTCGCACAAACACGAAGGTGAATGGGGTGCCCTGGATCAGATCATCGTATCTGGAAATCTGTTGAATCCTGCCGGCAGTATTTATACACTTCCATCCGATGCACATGTTTTTAATGCTGATTTTCTGCTCATCGACGATGAGAAGTATTTAGGAAAACAACCTTTCAGAACCTACAACGGCATGAAGTTTCAGGATGGTTTTGCCGATCATTTGCCTGTTTATGTAGATCTATGGTATTAGTTTTCAATTTCGGTTTGTACTAAGGCTTCAACAAAAAAGCAATAACAACTTAAGAATTTTATGGACGTTCAACTCTTTATTCCCTGTTATATCGATCAGTTATATCCCGAAACGGGTTTCAATGTAATAAAGCTACTGGAGAAAGCCGGCTGCAAAGTACATTATAATGCCGAACAGACCTGCTGTGGTCAGCCTGCTTTTAACAGTGGCTACTGGAAAGAAACTGCCGCTTTTGCCGAAAAATTCCTGACTGATTTTGATGCTGATATGCCTGTGGTTTCGCCTTCGGGATCATGTTCGGGCTTTATAATTCATCATTATCATAAAGTATTGAAAGATAGGCCTGAATTAATGGAAAAATACAATAAAATCAGAGACAATATTTTTGAATTGTCCGATTTCCTTGTCAATGTTCTGAAAATTGAAGAGTTTGGCGCTGTGTTTTCTCACAAAGTTACTTTTCACGATTCGTGCGCAGCGCTGCGTGAATACGGAATAAAAGAGGAGCCCCGGAAATTACTAGCCAAAGTAACCGGACTTGAGCTGATTGAAATGAACGAAAGCGATACCTGCTGCGGATTTGGCGGAACTTTTGCCGTGAAAAATGCAGCAATATCTTCGGCAATGACCGAAAACAAAATACGCAATGCCATCGAAACAGGCGCTGAATATATTGTAAGCACCGAAGCTTCGTGCCTTATGAATATCAATGGCTATATCAACAAACACAAATTACCTGTGAAAGGAATCCATTTGGCTGATGTTCTGGCGAATTTCTGAAAACAAGCCAATTTGGTAATGTGCCAATAAGACAATGTGCAAATTGCAGTGAAGGTCTGGCTTAGAGTTTGTTGGATCGTGTAAATTAAGGCGCAGAAGCAGGCGCAGGCAAAGGTGGTCGCCAGTTGCCTTACTTTAAGCGCCTGACTTTAGTTTTTAGATAAAAGACTATGAAAGTGTTGAGCTTGCATGCCTGTGCCTGTGTCTTCGCTCACCTG
>JAEAMG010000963.1_pt1 | contig 26327 bp, 27 predicted proteins | sample 8958741 | NCBI WGS metagenome assembly JAEAMG01 (sample SAMN16933256, study PRJNA681125) | bioreactor sludge metagenome | isolation source: anaerobic bioreactor treating anionic surfactant - SDBS | place: India: Bengaluru | collected 2019-02-28 | reverse complement strand
AGCAGTTGATTTGTAATCATCAGGTGGCCAGTTCGAAACCGGCAGTCGGCACCAAGAACATGTTTTACCCCGTATCAGGTAGTCTCAAAGCCCGCTCTCCTCATAGGTGACGCGGGTTTTTTGTTGTGTCACGTCAAGTTATGCCATAGCATGAGATACCAACAAAAAGATGGGTTCTTTGTTGGTATCGACGAAACGAAAAATGGCGCATACCAACAGAGGGCGAAACGATGGCACTGACAGATACGGGCATTCGACTGGTAAAGCACACTGGCGCGCCTGCTGGCGACAAGCTCAGCGACGGCGGCGGCATGTATTTGTTGGTGACCGCAACAGCCAAGTGCTGGCGCATGAACTACCGGTTTAATGGCAAGCAAAAAACGCTCGCATTGGGAATCTACCCAGCGGTATCGTTAGCTCAAGCAAGAACTCGTCGCGATGAAGCCCGCAAACTTCTGGCCTTGATACCCCCTATCGACCCGAGCCAGGCCAAGCGCGAGGAAAAACTGGCACGTATCACGGCGGCGGAAAAAACCTTTGAAGTGGTGGCTCGACAGTGGCTCGACAAGACGGCGGCCGACCGCGGTGCAAATACTCAGGAAAAAGTAACTTCAGCTTTGGAAAACAACGTTTTTCCATTCTTGGGCAAGACGCCCATATCAACGATCAAGCCCTTAGACGTGCTGGCGACAGTTCAAAAGATGGAAGCGCGGGGCGCAATAGATACAGCGCATCGGGTCAAACAAATATGCGGGCAAGTATTTCGCTATGCGGTGGCCGCCGGCCTTGCGGAACGCGACGTAACCGCCGATCTGAAAGGTGCGCTGGCCGCTGTACCTAGATCACATTTTTCCGCCATCACGGAACCGAAACAGGCGGGCGCCCTGATGCGTGCCATATTCGACTACCATGGCTTCCCTGCCGCAGTCGCTGCCCTAAAGCTGGCTCCACTCGTATTCGTGCGCCCCGGTGAACTTCGCACTGCGGAATGGGTGGAAATCGATCTTGATGCCGCAGAGTGGCGCATACCTGCAAGCAAGATGAAAATGAAGGTTGAACACATGGTGCCGCTATCGGTACAAGCGGTGGAGATTCTACGCTCGCTGCATCCGGTCACTGGCCACGGCAAGTATGTATTCCCTAGCCTCCGCAGCAAGACTTGCATGAGCGAAAACACGATTAACGCAGCCTTGCGAGGCATGGGCTACACCAAGGAGGTCATGACCGGCCACGGCTTCCGCGCAATGGCTCGGACCATCATGGATGAAGTTCTGAACGAGCGCGTAGATCTGATCGAGCACCAGCTTGCGCATGCTGTCAAAGATGCTAATGGCCGTGCCTATAACCGCACAGCGCATCTTCCGGCTCGCAGGGAAATGATGCAACGATGGGCTGACTACCTGGACAAGTTGCGTGTTGGTGCGGAAGTCCTTGCGTTGCGCGTCGCGGGCTAAATCTTGGGATCTGTTGTCACATTAGTGCGCTGAATAATTTTTACCAACCATGGGACATGGCATGGCCATCAATTTACCAGAAAGAAACTATCTCACTTTCCCAGAGCTATATGACCGTTGGAAGTGCTCGGAAAATGATATTCGAGAACTAATCCTAGAGGAGCAATTAAAGCCAAGTTTATTCTTGGGTGGACTTAGCGGCTATTTTATCGACTTCAAGTATGACGAAACGATTTTCGGTACGCGTACCATTGAGAAGCTTCGATTTGAAGGAGGATATGGGGCCTCATCAAACCGTGACCTGTTCTACTTGCGTGAGCCATGGCAGACGGCCGCACTGGACTGCACTTTCAGGTTTTGCTCTTGGTCATCAGATAGCCAAAAAATGGAATCATGCGAGCCGGATACCTTCGGCTCAGCGTTCAAAATAGAATGGTGCCAGCTCGATAGCCTGATTTCGCTAGATGACGTGCTCGGCACTGGCGTCGTGACCAACATCGAGATTGCACGGTTTGAAGAAAAAATGAAAAATGGCTCAGAAAAGCCCCTTTCCAGCAGCGAGCGTAAAAGCCTGCTAACCATCATTGCAGCCTTATCTAAGGCTGCAAATATAGAGTATGACCAACGCGGTGCTTCGACCAAAATTGCAGCGTTAACAGCCCAGGTTTGCTCAGGGCTTGACGATGAAACAGTTCGGAAAGCGCTTAAAGCCATTCCCGACGCGCTCGAAGTCCGTCTGGCGTAATGCGACCAAAAACGAATTCGGCAAGATGAAAACCGAATTCGAACACCTCAGCCGCAAGACGCAGCACAGTTCATCCCATCGAGGCGCATATCGCGTTATCGAGAATTTCTAAGGGGTGCACAATGTCACGACGCGTCATCAGAGTTTCCGAGCTGGCAAGTACGCCGGCAACATCCACCAGGCCAGCTAAAACCGGGTTGCTGCCAGTCAGTCCCGCGACGATCTGGCGCTGGGTCAGAGAGTCGAAATTTCCCAAACCATTCAAGCTGGGTACAGCGGTAACGGTCTGGAACATGGAAGAAGTCGAGTCGTTTATTGCTCAGCTTGCGAAGGTCCACGAGCAATGACTTATTCACTGGAAACGTCAAGGGCTTCAGGCTTGGTTGCCGTAGCGCTTCGCACTGCAGGAATCCTTGGGAGGGTGAGATGAGCGTAGAAAATCTCCTGCAATGCCTGGATCTTGTAAAAAAAAGAAGTGCCGACAAGTGGCAGGCACGTTGCCCTGCCCATGACGACAAGAGCCCATCATTGGCGATCAAGGAACTTGAGGACGGACGGATCCTCATACATTGTTTTGCTGGATGTGGGGCAGCTGAAATCCTTCAGTCCATCGGCATGAGCTTTTCTGACCTGTACCCCGCTCCTATCAATGGTGACCATTTGCATAAGGTGCGCAAACCATTTAATGCAGGCGATGTGTTGACAGGTATAGCGTTTGAAATTCTGGTTGCTTGGCATTTCGCGAAACAGCTTGCTGCCGATCAGGAGCTTTCTGACACGGAGCGCACCCGGTTGCTGATCTGTGCCAGCCGCCTTCAAAGAGGTATGGAGGTCACGCGTGGCTAAATCAGTCGAAACCAGCTTGCTCCAGGTAATTGCCCCGGATTCGAACAAGCATACTGAGATGCCGACTAGTAGTTTGGAGGACACAGCATCGATTCGTGGAAACACGCATACTAAATCCTCAGGCGGCCCTGATGGCATTCGAAGGGTCAACTTACGGTGCGCTAGCCAAATCGTTCCGCTGCCGATCACCTGGTTATGGGAAGGCTGGCTTCCCTCAGGGAAGCTGACTATCTTGGCTGGCGCCGCCGGCACAGGCAAGACTACGCTAGCGCTCGGTCTTGCCGCCACATTGACCTCACAGAGAAACTGGCCTGATGGACAGTGCTGCTCGAAAAGTGGCAACATTCTTATTTGGTCGAGTGAAGATAATCCCGACGATACGCTGGTACCGCGTTTGATTGCGTCTGGTGCTGATATGGCCCGGTGCCACTTCATCGACGGCATCACTCTGGATAACGAAAAGATCCCCTTCGATCCCGCTCAAGATATTCATGAACTAAATAAAGCCGTTGCAAAAATTGGCGGGGTAGCCATGCTCATCATCGATCCGATTGTTTCTGCGGTATCTGGTGATATGCATAGAGCCAACGACGTGCGCCGCGCTCTACAAGCCGTAGTCGACTTCGCAGATGTGCACAACTGTGCAGTTATCGGTATCACCCACTTTGCCAAGGGGGGTGCGGGTAAGACGCCTGCAGACCGTGTAATAGGCTCCCAGGCATTCGGTGCACTCGCTCGCATGGTTCTGGTGGCAGCAAAGGAGGAAGGCGGCTCCAGGCGCGTTCTCGCCCGCGCAAAGTCAAACATTTCGGCGGACGATGGAGGACTAGCTTACGCAATTGAACTTTCAGCCATCAACGGCGGTTTAGACGCGACTCACGTTGTGTGGGAGGGTAGCATCGACGGTACTGCCCGAGAAATTTTGGGAGAGGTCGAACACGATGGGAGCGGCGACGAAACAAGTTCGATCGATTTGGAAAACCTACTTATAGATCTCCTCACCGAACACGGCGGCAGAATGCCTGCGAAACTGGTAAAAGCTGAAGTCAGTGATGCTGGATATTCTTGGACAGCGGCCAATCGAGCAAAAGCAAAGATTGGTATCGAATCGGCAAAAGAGCTAGGCAAAAAAACTGGAGGATGGCATTGGTACCTGCCTAAAAAATCGATGGAAAGAACACAGAAAATTGACAAGAATCCAGAAGAATCCGTACATTTTTCTACGAATTCTTGTGTTTCTTCTGTTGGTTCGGCAGCGTCCACACCGTAGTGCACCCTTAAGCGTACAACAACTCTTCAATGCGAGCGGGCTATTTACAAGCCTCATGCCTCTCGCCATGTTTCGCGGCCGGTCGCTCTGGAGGAGCGCCGGAGACACATGGGGTGTCGCCCTGAACGGGCGACAGGCCGCTAAAGTGAAAGACCGGCCCGCTGGCACGCCCCATTTGAACATGCAGGCACCAAAAATTGGCAAACCAGCAAGTAATTTCTAATCGACCTTCGACAACTTGTCACATAGTTCCTTGATCCAGTGTCGAACCCATTCTCGGTTTTCTTCGTTTAGCGCTGCCAACGATGCAACGATATCGGCAGCTTGATCCAATGGACGCGATGAACCTGAGCGCACTAATGTATCTAGTGGGACGCCGTACAGGTCCGCCAGATCGATAAGTCGAAGCAATGGTGGCAGAGTTGCGCCACGCTCAAAACGCGAGATGGTTTCCTGCTCTACGTTGATCTTCTCAGCGACTTGCTCTTGCGTCCAGTTTTTTTCCAGACGCTGCTTAGCTAGGGCCTTGCCAATACGCTTGGAAAATTTATCTTCTTGCTGCGCTGTCGCCATTCCAACATCCCATGTCTAAAAACCACATGTATGGTGGTATAGATGGTGTTTTCTGGTAACATCACAGAATGATGCATAACCACATAAATCGCATAATTCATAGGATATGAGGTCACCAACGCATGAATACTCTTCTCATTGTTGCTAATCATGCCCTGGTGCTTGCCCTGCTGGGGCTAATCTTTGCGGTGTGCTACCGACACGTACTACAGAAATATTGGCCTTCAAATAAATCTTCAGAAAACGTAGAGGAGACGTCTTTAGTGCCGATGCAAGCTTCTTTCGACAATGTCATTGACTATCCTGAAGCTGACCAGACAAGCTGCTACACTAAACCAACATTCAAAAATAATAATCTAGACGACGATATGATTTCAAGATCATTTCGTATAGAAAATACAACCATTTTTGATGATGATGGAATGGATATGATTTTGCATGCTGCGGGTCTAAGCAACAATTCATTTATAGAAGACTAATTTAAATTACAAAACCATGTTCGAAGCGAGCATACTTCAAGGAGAATTAAAATGACGGCGAAATTTTTTGAATCTGTTTGGCATGAAGCAAAAAAACAAAGCTTTAAAGATTCTTTGAAAATTTACTTTGAACCTCTGGAATTCATATTTAAAGTAATAAAAATATTGATCAAGAAATTTACAAATTTCTAATCACTTCCACTTGCAAAAAATATTTCATCTATTATTTTCTTATCATAGTTCCAAACCCCGATAAAAATTTCCAGATGAAATATTTCGCGTTCATGATTCTTGACTTCGTACCACTTCCTTGATTCAGCATTACGAAACCATGGCGTAAGACCATAGTGTTTTGCTCGTTGCAACTCCTCAATGAACTTTAGTGCTTGAGCACGCCGTTCAAAAACAATAAACGTCTCTATGCCATCATTTTTAAAATGTTCCAATTTTTTAAAGAATTGGTAATTTTCCAGAGCATTTGTTTTTCTAGTGCGTTCAACTTCGATATTTAGCAAAACCTCGCCATTAATCATCATGGAAATGTCTGGACGAGTTGACTCGTCTTGCATAAATCCTCGCAGTACGCGATCTGCCCAAATCGTAATTTTACCTTGCTCAATTTTTAGATCTTGCTTGGTTTTTAATAGCCACAAAGCTACCCATGAAGCGATAAAATCATGACGTGACTGTCTTGATGCTTCCTTATCAATTCTTCGACCAATTGATGGATGTGACTCTCTTACAGCTCGCTGAGCCTTATGAGTTAAAACTAGGATAGTTGCCGGCCGACCATCGATAAGAGCGAGTTTTGAAATAAGCCATTTCTCTTGAACCATTTTAGCTGGCCAATCGCGCTTGGACTGATCCAAATAGTAATTTACCATTTCAACTGTAGCCCAACCAAGCAGAGCAACAAAATTAATAATTGAATTAACTTTAATATGCCAACGCTGTTCAGGCGTTCTAATCCCCCATCGGGTTGCAATGGCAGCGGCAGTCCGAGGTTTCTTTATCGACTCATTTTCCATTCCCAAATATTACCAGTGAACGTGGCGATCTGGTTAAATTATGATAACCGCAACATCATACCAATTTTCACATAATCAACAACTTATATGGAAGTCGTTTTTTATAAACCACTCATCTTTATAGTATTTAAAAACCACAATGTGCAGGTTATTAAAAACCTTTGTGACGTTATTGCAATAATACTACTGGCTCGGTTAGCTATTTATTTTGAGTTGACGATGGTAACAGCGGATGCGACCATTGTATAAAATTTGAATTATTGCTGTGTGTATTGCCACTTCTTCGATGTTCCGCGTAGCTTCACATCTGCGCGAGTGAGTACTAACCGGCAAAGGCAGGCTACGCCTGGCCGCTAGGGCGGCTTCCCTTTACCTTTTCCGCTAGGGCGGAAATTAGCACTCCCTCTTACCTCCGGTTCGCTGCGCTCTCTCCGCGCCCTAAAGGGCTTGGCAGGTCCCCGCAAAGCGCGGGAAAGTGCCTTTTTTCCTCGCTGGACGCTCGTCTAAAAGGCACTTTCCCGCGTTTCACTTGGGGACGGGCTTTGCCCCCAAACCAGACCGCGTCCTGGGGGCCGCTCTCGTCGCCGTTCGGCGCCTCATCCTGTTTCGGCTCCCCCAGCCTTACAAGTCTTCGCTGTCGCTCGCTTGCAAGGTCTTCGCTGCCGCTCGATTTTGCGCGCTTCGCCGCAAAACTCGCCATATGCCGTCTTATTTTGTAATAGTCTCCGAGCCGAAAACTGGATGCCTCAGGTAACCAGTTATGGTTCACCGATTAAACCAGTCTCTACTTTACCCTATATCGGAACCAACTGACCTAGCAAAATAATCTCGTAGATTATCGCTGTATTTCCCTCATCACTATTTCAACTAGCCCACTACATGCAATGACTTCCGGCCTTAAATCTGCTTCGACGCAATATTTGCTTTTAATTACTGTGGGATGGACTAAATTTCTAAACTCCCTGACCGCATCGGGTATTTCAAGTGTACCGGTGACCGTCTTTATCAATCGCCCAACTTTTACCAAATTAACGAGTCTCCATGTTGAAGGATTATTCGCGACTTCAGGGTGTTTGAAATTAACACGCTTAGTTTGATCCCCTGCCACCTTAGCAATTTCAGCAGCAATATGAGTCGAATTTTGCTGACTAAGCCAGTCAATCAACATTGCCTCCAATGCACTCCCAAATCCGACCAAGGCCAGTCTAAAACTCCCTGCATTAGCAGCGCAAATTGCCCCATTATATGAACTAAAGCAAATTTCACGTAACTCTGGGTCAGTCACAAATGCAAAATTGGAAGCTTGCAATTGATACAGTTGAGAAAGTCCATTGTTCCCTATGACTCCAGGCCGCAGTTGTACGCTTGATTGAGCAATTTTTTCATACAATTTATTCCTGAAAACCAAATCTTGCGCCTCTCGACGCAATAGCCCAATAGTAGTGATAAATTTGTAGCTAGCATTCGCCGGATCGTTGGAAATTTTACCGTGGCTCGCCGCTGCAGATGCTATTTTCAACAGATCAGCATCCTGAACTACCGCACGAAATATACTTGCCGTATGCTCATTTCCCTCGACTATAAGCCGCTGAACCTCTTCGTCGATCGCATTTACTTCAGAAGCGATTTCTTGTCCAATTAATATGTTAAGCAAACTTTGAACAAGGTGGGGCTGTCCACCAACATATTCAAATATTTTATTCGCGACATCAACGACAGTTTCAGGTTTGCGCCGCAACGTAATTGCTGCCAACGAAACTACCTGGTCTATAGATAAATCTTCTGTATCCACTCGTGTGCAAACATTGAACGGTGAATTTTTTTCATCAACTAAAGAATCTGGGCGGAAAGTGCCAGAAAAGACAAATTGAATTATCGTCGATAATGAACCGTTAGGCGCTGCCGCTGCCGCGCTTTTTATGGCACGAATTTGGCCAAAAAATGAATTTCTAACATCATCATCCTGTATTGCAGAAGCTTCATCGATAAGAATAATGACTGGACCACCTTCAGCCGTGACGAAGAAATTTAGGCAATCATCGAGAGTATCAATTTTAACGCTATGATTCGACTCGATTTTGGTCCCTAGGGATGCTGCTAGTTTCTTCCCAAACCAGTCTAGTAATTGCGACAACGTCGGGCGTGGCGGAAGTGCTTGCAAATCGATAAAGGCACATCTAAAGCCGGAATCGATTAAAGAATTACGTATACGAATTAGCGCCGAAGTCTTCCCATGCTGCCGAGGACCAAGCATTAGCACCCATTCTCGTTTTAATAGAAGACTAAGACTTTCCTTCTCAAACTCACGGTAAACATATTCTTCTGCACCAATGGGCACAGGACCATTTATCGATGTCATAATATTATACCTTTAATAAATCTTTCAATGGTCGCTTGAGGCCCACCGTAAAAAGTTAGCGCAGAAGTGAACCACTCGGCCCTTAGCTCATATCCAACTTCGGATTGTTTAGCTATTCCGTACAGTTCAAGCATTCTCAACGCGCCATGCACATCGCTAGCATCCAATGTCGCTCCCATTTTGCGAATTGTATTCAGTAATTTGTCAATCGACTGACTACCTTCGATGAGCGCAATACTGATTACGCGCTCTAAGGGCGATGCTTGCCCCCAATAAGTTTCTAAATATTGCTCAGCATATTCAAACTGGTTTGAAATCGCATCGATATCATCAGGGGACGTGTGAACATTTTCGCGCGCTCGATTATTAACCCGACTTACTATCTTGTCGCCAATAAATTGCAATAACTCTGGATGCCCATCCGTGCAATTCCAGCTGGACTCAAGAAATGTATCTCGCTCATCTATTCTAATCCCAAGATTTTCTAGAGGTTCAGCAATTAAGGATTCCGATGCCGCACGAGTTAACTGACGCAGCATGAGTGGTCGACAGAAATTCCAATGAGGAGAAGTGGCATCCCATAAAGTATTGGCAATTGTACGCTCCCCAGAAAATACAAACTGCGCCAGCCCCTGCTGAGAAATTGAGCGACATGCCCGGAAAAATGCCTCAGGAACCTCATCCTCAGTATGATTTTTATCCCAGTCGAGTAATTGGTCAATCTCGTCCAAGACAATAACTATAGAGCGCCCCGATCCATCGTCCAACTGAACCACCAAATCAAAAAGATGATGCGGCTTAAAGTCAGCAGGCAAGCTAACAGACCAATTCCGAGCAGCCATATCACCGAAGTCCGCCCAGGTACGGACGACCTGACAGTCTCCAAAAACCGGTTTCAGATCAGCTGCAATCAACCGACTAAAACAATGCCGCATCAACGAAGTCTTACCTATTCTTCGTCCGCCGAGCAACGCAACACTATTCGTCGATAGTGTAGTTAGCAACGTTGCCTCTTCCTCCTCTCGACCAAAAAAGACCCTGGACGGCGTGACACCTCGAACCACAAATGGACTTAATTTAGTCAAATCTGTTTGCTCTAGAAGTAAGACACCTACACGATCTCTCGCGGAGTCTCGCTCTTGAGCTAGGGCTAAACACGTCACCATATCTATAACTATTATAGTTACAGGGAGAAAAGCTTGAGTATTGCGAAGCAAACTAAGAGAGTCGCTTGTTAATGGCTTTGGAATTAGCAGTACTGCAATCCTGGAACTCTGGGCAGATTGTAATGCAGTACGGGCAACTTCCCGTAAAATTTCTGCATCAATATCTCCGTCGCAGGCGGCTATTAAAAATATCTCACTAAAAACCAAATCATTAGGAAGCTCAGCCAAGTTTGCATTAAATCCTCTTTTGATAATATCTAAATTATCTAAATCCCTAGCCTCTAATAATTCCAAAAAGCTTTTTATAGCGGAAGTCTTATCAAATGCAAGCTGTATCTTTTTCAGGTTACTAACTAATGAAGCCTTTTTCCAAGTTAAAGTATTTCCTTCCGGAGATAAAATTAGGTCCAAATGGTTATTTGCTGAGGCATAAGTAGCCAATGCTAGACGAGCAGGCGAAGACGATACGGGCAAAGACTCTGAAAATACTATCCCGGATTGACCTAGTCCACTATCAATGATTTTCCTTAGGCCGGCATCATCGACGGACTCCTGCACAGGCGTAGATATCAGCTCTTTAATTGCGCAGAGCACTCCATCTTGCTCAGCCTGTAATAAGCTCATAGTAAACGGCACCGCTTTAAATAGCTCCGTTAGCGCACGCTCTGATACGCCTTTCATACCTTGTCCATCTGCGATGATTAGCAGCGAAATTCCGTTGCTAGCTAAAACTGCTTTAATTCCAGGGTAGACAGTGCTCATGTCACGCGATTGGCGTCCCCCAGAATACGCTTGGAAGGTTGTCGCGATAGCGATGCGGGGAGTGCCATTTACAGCTATAACATAATCGGTAACGCGCCTTGCTGGTGTGGGCAACGAGCTTGTAGTTACAAGCCGAACGTCTTCCGCGTGATATAAATTTATCTGCGAGATAGCGTGCTCAATTATATGAACCACCTTCGACTTTATCTTTCCATCAACACGATTCCTACGTCGGCCTGCATCCACATTGATTTGCACGAACAGTAGAAGCTTACGTATGTCCGTCTGAGAATCGATTAATCGCGGCAAACCCAACTCGATAAGAATATCTGCGGTAGCCCTTGCTGTGCTCTCAATACGAGGAGGATAATTGGGGGCAGGCAAGATCCGGCCATCTTCTAATTCAATGCTGGCTGTAATCGACAGAAGCGAACAAACTACTTGATATAGACGGGGTAATCCTAAAATAGCGGATGCTAGGTCATCGCTAGTAAAAGTCTGGTTCGCAACCAAACTTTCTAGCATCGAAATCTCGGAGTGAAAATTATCAACTGCTGCATTGGACACCGCAAAATCAACTATATCGCTTGGCGAATAAAGGTCAGCAGATATAGAGCTTTTATATCTACTCACTAAATCTTTAAGTTGATTTTCATTATGATCTACCAATTTTCACACTCCAGATCTTCACGACTAGTAAATAAGATACCATTTTTATGGAAATATAACCACTCTCAATCCAATGACAACTCTGCCGCTATCCACCTTTGCATTTCCCCTATATCGTGCGACCAAAAAACTTCAATACCAGCGTCTAGTAAACGAGCTACATCTCTTGGAGCAATTACACCCTGTAAAACAGCAGCAGTTTTAACGAAACTACCCCAGTGAGTTTTCCAAGCTTCAGACTTTTTTAATACATCGTTTATTCTCTTGACAGAATTGGTAGTATCATTAGAAACTTTACATTCCACGGCTAAAACAACGGTGTTCTTCAATCCAATTGCAATATCCACCTCTTGCGGGGTTGATGTCGCCGTCGCAAACCGCGTTTTATACATGAAATTATTTGCTGCCAAGGCTGCTCTAGTGTCTAACAGCTTACTTGGTTGTTTAATCCAGCCGAGTTCAAGCAATGAATTCGTAATAGCTGACTCCTGAATATATGAAGCCCGATTACGTTGTATCGTTTGGATTTGTTGACTAGCAATAAGTGGGGAAATTGTCCAAAGCAATCTTCGGATTTCACGCTTAAAAGGAGGGCGCTTTGCGTCTACCCAAGGAGTCAGGCTTCGAGACCTCCTTTCGTTAAACGAGGCAGAAACAAATAGCGCCTCATCCAATGGAATTCTCGGGCCGTTAACTTTTTCCGTTGCCTTGCGCCAACCAGAACATGCTAGACTAAATTGATCTTGACTAATCGGGGGGGCCGTAATGTGCCGAAAAACCAGCATATGTGCCCCTTTCTCCTGAAGCGCTTTCGCAATATCACTCAAGTAAACGGATGCCCTCAGAGCCGCAGAAATTTGTTTCCTTGCCAATTGTAATACGATATTCCAGTCTGCAGCATCGGATTGAGGGGTCCTGGAATTCAGGTAAATTGTCTTTGCAATTCCTGCCTGCTCCGAATGGTATGCTTTTAACTCAGATAAATTTCGCATCCTTATGTAGCCTTATTTACCGTTTGAATGCGCGTGTTACGTTGTGGCATTGCTAAACGGCGGGACACGCCATTTCTACTTTCTTCTTTCATAGTATAACGAACAGCAGAAATTAGTCCTTCTTTTAATGGACTTAATTCCTTATGCGCTCGTTTCCCAATTGGGGCTTCGATAAATTTAACAATGTGTTTTTTTAAATTCATCGCAATGGAATATGCCAAAAGTGGTGGCACAGCGTTACCGATCTGCCTATAATGATCCGCTTTTTTCCCCGCAAACGTCCAATTAGGAGGGAATGTTTGAATGGCCGCACACTCCCTTGGAGCCAAACGCCGGAGCCCGTAAGTCTCATCCTTGATCCAATCCTGTTGGGCACTAGCAGTAACTGTGCGAGCAGCATTTTCCAAGTCGGCTACAAACGCCCCCTGCTTGTAGCCCCAATGCCCTCCAGGTCTCGTAGTCTCTTTCTTACCAGGACTTTTCACTCCTGATCCAGGAGAAAGAGGTCGTAGCTGCTCGGCCAGTTTATCGTTAGGATAAATTAACTCATCAGGAGCCAATGGACCAACTGTCGATAGACATTCGCCAAGAGAAATCCAAGGTGAAAGTTTAGAGGCATCTTTCGACTGATGCTTTGCATGTGTAGGGCTAGGGAAAGCGGGTTTGTCGCCGGCCCTATAACCTATTAAGACCAGACGAACTCTACGCTGCGGAATGCCATAGTCAGCCGCATTTAACAACTCAACCTCGGTTTGAAAGCCCGCGTCAAATAGAATTCTTCGGATATGTTCTAAGGCGGATCCTGGCTTCCCATCCTCCCCTCTAGCCGTAAGTAAGCCTCGCACATTCTCGAAAACTATCCAGCGCACACCAGTCTCTACCGCTATCCGGACATAGTCCTTAAAAAGTTGGCCGCGGGGATCCTCAAAGCCTAACTGTCGGCCGGCGCTACTCCAGGATTGGCAAGGAGGCCCTCCTACCAAGAGCGGGACCTGGCCTTTCTTTCTTCCGATTTTTTTCAAGATCTGTGCTCCGCTGACGTCTCTGACATCAGTTGCCTCGATGACAGCGCTCTCCAAGGCCACATACTTCCCCAGATTCTTGCCTTTGTTCTCCTTCAACGTTTCGACTGAGAACTTATCAATATCGGAGGCATAGAGACAATCCCATCCAGCAAGCTCAAAGCCAATATCTAGACCGCCACCACCAGAAAAAAGTGAAATAAATTCTAGTTTTTTACTCATTTTGAACTCAACATAATAGTAGGGATAGACTGCGGATATCTTACACATCTTATCCGATGTGGGTGCGAAATCACATCGCAGAACGCCATGATAATTTCCACTGGGCAACTTTTTTGCTTGCTCTGTGATCTGAAGTCCATGCGGCGGACCACGAACAGTCTGATACCTGTACGTTAACACAGTATATCTCATCAAGGATCGCCCCTACTAGCACAAAGTCGATGATCGAACCGTGCAGGCATTTCGGTATCAGAAATAGTTGGCAGAACTGATGTGCTATCTGTGGTGCAATGAAAAGCTCGGCAAGAACACGCGGCACCAGCATCCTATTTGCTGCCCAAGCTGAGAATCGCGGTTGTACTTCCTAGCAACAATGTGGCCGACAAGATGTTGCCACCTGGCAACATTGATCCGCGAATTAATTTTGTTGGTATTTTTGATGGTATTTCGGCTTATTTTCCGTATTTCTTCATAGCTTAATGTGGTCCCGGCAGTCGCACCAGAATTCAGTAGGAAATCAAAGGGTTACCCGCTTCGGCTGGTAACCCTTTTTTCTTTTCGTCCTTCTGCAAACCACTGCCGTGACGCATTGCTGCACCGCGCAATGACTATCAGCACGTTTAGGCGCAAGATGAGCACGTGCTTGCGCAAAGCAGGCTCCCGATGTCTGGCTTGCCTACCTGGGGAAACATCATGTCCGCACACACTTACAAGCTGATCGAACTGGTTGGCACGTCGACCGAGAGCAGCGATCAGGCGATACGCGATGCCATAGCCAAGGCGGCGCTGACGGTCAAGCATATGGACTGGTATGAAGTGACCGAGTCGCGCGGCCATATCGTCGATGGCAAGGTGGCGCACTTCCAGGTCACGCTGAAGGTCGGCTTCCGGCTCGAGTAAAGGGAACGAGTAAGGCAAGGCGGCGCGTTCACAGCCGCCCGACCACTGCCCGGCTCTCCAGCCACTCCCGGCCGCCGGCCTCCAGCGCGGCTTCGATCACCTTTTCCGGCAAGCTGTACACGGTCGCCCAGCTGGCGCGGCCATCCTGCGTATTCGCGGGGAAACTGTGCGTCTCGATGGGCCAGTGGTATTTGCGTTTCAGCGCTTTGACGATGGCGGCCAGGGAGACGCGGCCTTGCAGCGGTTCGGCGCCGGACTGGTCGCGGTTCGACAGCAGCACGGCCAGGACCTGGCCGCGGCCCGTGCGTGCGCCGGGGAAGGTGGGAGTTTTGTTTGCCATGGCCTATTTTACCGGGCAATTATCGGACGAGATACGATGTGCCGCACCTTTGATCTGGCGCAAGCGCCGCACCCGCTTTGCGGCCACGATGGGTATTTCGCCAGGCGTGCCGGCGCCCCTCCGGCAGCCTGGGCCACTCATCACGGGGCACAGGAGCCTATCATGCACAGCCTGAACATCCACGCCATGCAATGGCAACCCGTTGCCGATATTTCCGCCGTCGACCCGCTGCTGCCCGCGGATCTGGCCTGCTTCCGCGAACTGCGCGACGTGCTGCAGCGCTATGGCGCACTCGACCGCTTCGGTATTTCCCTGATCCACCGCCATTTCGACATCGCCGACGACGAGGAGCTGATGGAATACACGGATGTGGAAGAACGCACCTTGACGGTCAAACCTGTCAAGAAAAGCGACATCGACTGGCAGCACACGACCATTACCAACTGGAAATTGACGGAAGGCGAGGAAGTGGCGCGCATCGGTTGCGGTTGCGCAAGTAATTCGGGTGGCCACCTGGGCTATCACCGCGGTACCTGAGGCTGGCCGACTCCGCCCGTCAAGCGGCGTCGGCCTTTCTTACACTTCGCCCTATCCAGCTCAGTCCGCTTTGCGCAAGTAGTTGATTCAATTTACTTTTTTTGTGTGGCATGCAAGCTGCTTATCAGTGTCTACGAGATAAATCCAGGCAAGTCATTCTGGATTCCTTGTCCCCCGGATTTTCCGAGACTGACCACGATAAGAGGCTGCGATGAACGTCGATCACACACGAAGCAAGACCCTGGGCTGGCTTGGTGCACTGGCGGCGGCAAGTCTGCTGGCCAGCGGTCAGGCGCAGGCCGGCGCCTACGGCCTGGCCGTCAATGAGTTGAACAATTTCCGCATCACCACCAGTGCCGGCAGCTTGTCGCTGGCCGGCGCCAACCGCAATGCCAGCGACAGCGCCTTCTTCGAAGGTGGCGTGGCCGTCAATCCGCGCGCCGTCAATACGGGGCCGGCTGCCAACGCCGACGTGCTGCAAGTGTGTTCGGGGGGCGGCTGCAGCGGCTTGCCGCAAAACCACTACGCACCCAGTCCCAGTTCCACCCTGGAATTCGCACGTGGCGATGCGCACGCCTTCGGCAATATGCTCAATGGCGGCGCCAGCGTGCAAGCCGTGGCGGAAGCACAGCGCAACACGGTCGGCGCCGCCACGGCCATGGCCGGCGACACGCTCACCGGTTCCGTCAACCTGACCCTGTCGAGCGCCGGCTTCATCACCTTCAGCTTCATGGGACGGCGCGACTTGCGCACCAGCGTGACGACCATGGGCGACAAGTCGAACGTGTCGATCATGGATATCTTCAATATCTCGTGCAATGCCGCCAGCCCCGCCGGCTGCCTGTCGAACGCGAATGCCGATGGCGTGATCTTCCAGTTCGCCCCCGACGGCAACCCGAACAATGGCAGCGATATCAACGGCAACCATGGCACCGGCAGCCTCGACCCGTTCAGCCTGAACTTGACGGCCGGCACGAATGACCCGGCTACCGGACGCGCCTTCACGAATGGCTTTGCGATGTTTTCCCTGACCTCGAGTTTCGCCCTGCCCGCCGGCAGCTATACCTTGAACTTTGCCAAATCCACGCGCACCGACATCGTCGTCATCGATCCCCAGGCCGTGCCGGAACCGGGCAGCCTGTTCCTGCTGGGCCTGGGGCTGGCCGCCCTGGCGTTCACGCGCCGGCGCCAGCCGCAATAGACACCGGCAGAGGCGTTTTACCCCAGCCGCGCCAGTGCCTGGCGCGCCAGTTGCAACTGCTGCAGATAATAGCGGTGCAGCGTAGCGGGGTCGCTCAGGTCGCGCCCGAGTACCAGGCGCAGCTCGCTGGCCGGGCAGTCGGCGGCCTGGGTCTGCACCTGCGTCCCCAGCTGGCGGGCCAGCTGGCGCGCCGCCTGCTCTTGCGCGGGCCGGTATTCGACGCGCGTGCGCGCCACCTGGAAGCTAGTTTCATTGGCCAGGCGCACCACCTGCACAGGAGCGCCGGCCAGGCTGCGCGCCAGCGCGGCGGCCATGCCCGGCACGCCGTTGCCATTCACAATTTCCAGGCGCGGGCGCGGCGCTGCCGCCGCCGGCATGGGCCGCTCGGGCACTGCGGCGGGTACGCTGCGCACCGCTGCCGGTACGCGCTGCAAGCGGGCCATGCCATCGCTCTGCGTGATCTCCACGCGCGCCATGGCGGGCGCCTCCGGCACCGGCGCAGGCACGGGCACAAGCTGCGGCGCCGCCTCGCCGCGCAAGACCGCCATGTCGCGCCGCAAGTCGTGTTCCCGCAAGCTGGCCGCCTGGCGCCGCATGAGGGCGGCGCGCTCGTGCTGTCCCAGCCGTTCGAGTACCTGCGCCAGGTGCTGCCAGGCCAGCGCATTGAGCGGATCGAGCAGACACGCCTGTTCCAGCACAGGCAACGCTTGCGCATCGCGTCCGTCCAGAGAATAGGCATGGCCGAGATTGCTGAACAGATAGGCCTGCTGCGGCCGCGCCGTGCCCGTTTCCTGCGTCAGCGCCTGCCACTGGGCGATGGCGGCGACGTGCTCGCCCCGCTGCGCATGCAGCACGGCCAGGCCGTTGCGCGCATTCACGTGGCGCGGCGCATGGCGCAGCGCCTGTTCATAGGCCGCCTGCGCGGCGGGCAGGTCGCCCCGCTCGAAATGCTGGCGCCCCGCCACATAGGCGGCATCGGCGTCAGGCCACGCCGCCACCGGCGCATGCGCCAGTTGCGTGGTACAGGCGGCCAGGCCAAGGCAGGCACAGGCGGCGGCCAGGCGGGAGAGCGTCAAGCGCATGGTGACTCCTTTCAGCGGCTGGCCATGGCCGGCACGAGCACGCGATAGACTTCGATCACGGCCGGCCCCATGAGCACCAGCATCAGGGTGGGAAAGACGCAAAATATCAGCGGGAACAGCAGTTTCAGGGCGATCTTCGCCGCCGCCTCCTCGGCCAGCAGACTGCGCTTGCCGCGCAGGTTTTCCGAATGCACGCGCAGCGAATCGCCCATGCTGGTGCCGAAGCGTTCCGATTGGATCAGCATGGCGACGAGGGTGTCGACATCTTCCACGCCGCTGCGCAGGGCCAGGTTGCGCAGCGCCTTTTCCTTGGAAAAGCCGGCGCGCATTTCCATCAGTACCAGTTGCAATTCCTGCGCCAGCACCATGCTTTTGATGTGGATCTCGCCCGATACCTTGACCAGCGCACGCTCCAGGCTCAGGCCCGCTTCCACGCACACGGTCAGCAAGTCGAGCGCATCGGGGATATTTTCAAAGATGTCGCGCTGGCGCCGCTTGGCCGTGCTGGCCAGCACCAGGTTCGGCAGGTAATAGCCGACCGTGGCGCTGACGCATAGCAGCAACAGCAGCACGCTGCGCAACTGCGCCGCCATGGCGCTGGCCGCGTACAGCCCCAGCACGGTGGGAAACAGCAGGGCCAATACGCTTTTCGCCGCAAAGTACAGGGCCGGCGCGCTCGCTTGCCGCCAGCCCGCATTCATAAAGCGCGTGCGCAGCGGCGAGCGCTCCCAGCCCTCTTCCGGCAGCGACAGCTTGCTGAACGGCTGCGCCACGCGCGCCACGCGCTCCACCCAGCCAGAGTCGGCCACCGCATCGCTGGCCGCCGGCGCCGTGGCACCGAACAGGCGCTGGCGCAAAGCGCCGGGAAGGAAGATCAGCCATGCCAGCAGGGCAAGCGCCACCACCACGACGAAGACAATCACGAGAAACAGCAGTTGCGAAGCGCTCATGCCACCCCCTGTTGTTATATCCTGATACGTATCACATTGCGCATCCAGACCACGCCCAGCGCCACCATGCCGGCCGCGTACCACAGCAATTTAATGCCGCTGGGATCGGTCCACAGCAGGCGGATGTATTGCGGGTTGACCAGCGCCATGACGCCGATCATCACCACCGGCATCAGTCCCAGCACCCAGGCCGACATGCGCCCCTCGGCCGACAGCACGCGCACCTGTCCCAGCAGTTTCAAACGGGCGCGGATGATGCGCGCGATGCTGACCAGCACTTCGGCCAGATTCCCCCCCGATTCGCGCTGTACCAGCACGGCGATGACGAGGTAGCGCAAGTCCGTCAGCGGAATGCGCGCGGCCAGGTTTTGCAGCGCCTCGTTCATTGGCACGCCGTAATTGATCTCTTCGTGCGCCATCTTGAATTCGCCGCTGATCGGCTCATTGAGTTCGTCGCCCACCATCTGCAGCACATTCGAAAACGAGTGACCGGCGCGCAGCGCGCGGGCCAGGAAATCGGCCGCTTCCGGCAGTTGCGCCTCGATCTTTTTCAGCCGCGCCGCACGCGCGCGCAGCACCAACAGGCACGGTCCGCTCACGGCGCAAGACAGCAGCAGCAAGGCACCAGGCAAGGGCATGGACCAGGCCGCCAGCAGCAGCAAGGCCGCCAGCAACAAGGCACCCGTGACGCCGATGAATTGCGCCACCGACCAGGACAAGCCCGATTGCAGCAGCAGGTGGTCGAGCTGCGCCGCCTGCGGCACGCGCCGCAGCAAACGCTCGAGGCCGGGCGCACGCGCATAGCGGCGTTGCTTGAGGATGGAGATCCGCTCCCCACCCGCCTCGCCGCGCGCCGCCATCAGCCGCAAGCGCCGGTTGATGCGCCGCGCCGCGCCGCCATGCGTGCCCGACCACCACAGCCAGGCGCCTTCCACCATCAGGATGCAGGCGGCAAACAGCAGCACGGCAAAGCCGTAGAACACCAGGTCCATGATGCATCCCTCCTCTACTCGTAGATGCGATCCGGGTCGAACACGCTGTCCGGCACGGGTGCGCCGAACATGCGCAGGCGCTCCGTGAAGCGGGGCCGCACGCCCGTGGCGCAGAAATGGCCCTGCACCTTGCCCTCGGCATCGACGCCCGTCTGCTCGAAGCGGAAGATTTCATGCATGGCGATGATGTCGCCTTCCATGCCCGTCACCTCCTGCAGGCTGACCAGCTTGCGCGCGCCGTCCGTCAGGCGCGACACTTGCATCACCACCGTCACGGCCGAACAGATCTGCTGGCGCGTGGCGCGCGGCGTCAGGTTCACGCTGGCCATGCCGACCATGTTTTCCAGCCGCGCCAGCGCATCGCGCGCCGTGTTCGAGTGAATGGTCGCCAGCGAACCCTCATGGCCCGTGTTCATCGCCTGCAGCATGTCGAGCGCCTCGGCGCCGCGCACCTCGCCCAGGATGATGCGGTCGGGGCGCATGCGCAGCGCATTGCGCACCAGCGCGCGCTGACTCACTTCGCCCTTGCCCTCGATATTCGGCGGCCGCGTTTCCAGGCGCACCACGTGCGGCTGGCGCAGCGCCAGTTCGGCCGCATCCTCGATGGTGACGATGCGCTCGCTGCCGGGAATGAAGCCGGACAGCACGTTGAGCAAGGTCGTCTTGCCGCTGCCCGTGCCGCCCGAGATCAGGATGTTGACCTTGGCCTGGCCCAGCGCCTGCAGCACCTGCACCATGGGCGGTGTCAGGCTCTTGTAGTCGAGCAGGTTGGCGATCGTCAGCGGCTGCACGGCAAAGCGCCGGATCGACAATATCGGGCCATCGACGGCCAGAGGCGGAATGATGGCGTTCACGCGCGAACCATCGGGCAGGCGCGCATCGACCATCGGACTCGATTCATCGACGCGCCGTCCCACGCGCGAAACGATTTTTTCGATGATCTTCATCAGGTGCGCATTGTCGTGGAACGTCACGTCCGTCAGCTGCAGCCGCCCGCCCCGCTCGACATACACCTTGTCGCAGGTATTGACGAGGATATCGGACACGCTGGCGTCGGCCAGCAGGGGTTCGAGCGGGCCAAAGCCCAGCATCTCGTGCTGGATGTCGAGCACCAGGCTGTGGCGTTCGTGCTGATTCAGCACGATGCGCTCTTCCTCGATCACGCGCTGTACCAGCAGCGCCAGCTCGTGCTTGAACTGCTCCGCCGTCAGGCGTTTCAAGCGTTCCAGGTCGATACGGTCGAGTATCGTCTGGTGCATGGTCTTTTTCAGTTCCTGGTAGGCGTGCAGCGCCAGCGCGCCTTGTCCATTCGTGGCGGGGCGCACCGTTTCATTCGCCGCCAGGCGTTCGCGTAAAGTCATCTCGGCTCCCATGATGGCCCCCGGCGGGAGCCTTGACACAATTTCAGCTGCCGCCCTGTCAAGCCTCGCTGCGGCTGAACAGGCGGTCGAACAGGCCGCGGCTTTCCGTCACGCGGCGTGCCGTCACCAGCTCCACCAGCTCGGCCAGGCTGCGCGCCACGGCGCTGGTGCGCGACAGCTGCAGCAGCGGGATGCCCTGGTTGACGGAGTCCGTGGCGGCGATGTAATCATTGGGCACCGTGTGCACCACTTCGGCGCCCAGCGCCTGCTCCAGGTCCGCCAGGCGCAGGCGCCCGCCCTTTTCATAGCGGTTGACGATCAGGCGCAGGCGCTCGCCCGGATAGCCGAGCGAGCGGAAGATGTCGAGCAGACGGCGCCCGTCGCGGATGTCGGGCAGGGCCAGCTGCAGCACCGGATAGATGGCGTCGGCGTTGTCGAGCGCGCGCAGCGACAGCGCATCGATCTGGCGCCCCACGTCGAGCACGATGTAGTCGTAATGCTGGCGCGCCACGGCCAGGATGCGGTCCATGTGCTCGGGCTGCATGTCGACCTTGTGCGCGGGATCATCGGCCGCCGCCAGCACGCCGAAGTTCGGCGTCACGTGCACCAGGCACGAGGCCAGAAAGGCGCCATCCATGCGCGCGATCTGCGCGCAGATATCGGACAGCGTCATGGCCGGCTTCTGGTCCGACACGTACAAAGTGGCGTCGCCGAACTGGCCGTGCAGATCGATCAGCAGCACCTTGCAGCCGGCCAGGCTGGCCAGCGCGTAAGAAAAATTCGTCGACAGAAAGGTCGCGCCGCTGCCGCCCTTGCACGAAATGAAGGCGAGCACCTTGCCGTCGCGCATCTGCGTCACGCCGGCCTGGATATCGACCCGGTCCATCGCCTCGTGAAAGGCCTTGTGCACCAGCGGCAGCTGCAGCACTTCGCGCATGCCGGCGCGCATGGCGCGGATCAGCACATCCTGCTGCTGGCCGCGCGTGAGCAGCATCAGCACGGCCAGCGGATACTGGCGCGCCAGCCGCTCCAGCAAGTCCGCCTCCTCGGCGTCAAGGCCGCTGGCATCGACGATCACCAGTTCGGGCGCTTCGGGCAGCATGCGCTCGACGGCGTCGCGCAGGCCGCTGCGCCGTTCCAGCAGACGCAGCACGGGCATGCGGGCCGCGCCTTGCGCGGCAATTTCTTCGTGCAAGCTGGCGTCGCGGCTAATCATCAAGGCTTTCATCGCACTTCCTCGCTTCTTTCAGGTCAACACAGTCGGCTGCCACCGTCTGGCGGCGCTCAGGGACAGAAATTCGGGTTGTCCGGATAGCCCAGCGACTCGGCCACCGCCATGGTGGTTCCGCTGGGCAAACGCACGGCCCCTGCGCCGGAGGGAAACATCATCCCCAGCAGGGGCAGCACGGGCCGGTATGGCACGCGCTCGCAGCGCGCGCCATCGCCCGGCACGCACAGGCGCGCGCGCACGAAGCGGATGCAGCTGGCGCCATGCGGATCGTCCAGGCAATTGATACGGTTGCGTTGCGGACAGCCTGGCATCACCGTCACCGGCACTGCCGCCAGCGCGGCGCCGCTGGCGGCCTGCGACAGATAATCGATGCGTACATACGCATCGCTGATGCCGCCACCGAGCGGCAGCGCGCCCGGCGTAGCACGCAGCACGGCGTGCGTGCGCACGGCCTGCAGCGCGCCGGCGTCGCTGAAATCGGTCACGGCCGCGCCGCGCGCGGCGCGCCGGGTGATCTCATGCACCATATTCCACACGTACACGGCGCGCGCCACTTCCAGCATGGCGAACAGGAAGAGAAAGAACAGCACCGCCAGCATGGCGAATTCGACGGCGAACACGCCGCCCTGGCGCCGGCGCCCCCTGTGCAGGTCAATTTTCATAGCGCAAGGTCGCGTTGGCACGCAACGGTATCGATGCCATCGGCGGCAGCCACTTGCTCAACAGGTCGGGCAGGATGCCGATGGGCATGTCGGTGGCGAACTTGACGCGCACCTGCAGCGGCTTGCTCGTTAGCGTGCCGCAGGAATAAGCGTCGTCGCTGTACACGCATTCCAGATTGACTTGAACCGGCTCCAGCTGCGGCCAGGTTTCCGCCATCGCATCGAGCGCCATTTGCCGCGCAAACGCCGTGCCCTGGACCGCCGATGCCGTATTCGTCATCTGCGGCAGCGGCAAGGTAGCCATATAGCGCGCCGCATCATGCGCGCTTTTTTGCATGGCCGTATAGGCCAGCAGCGCACGGCCGAACAGCAGTACCACGGGTAGCAAGCCGATGAAAAACAGCAGGATCAGCGCCAGCTCGATGGCGGCCACGCCGTCCTGGCGGCGTGGGCACGACTTGCGGCATGGCGCCTTCATTGCAGCAGCTCCGCCGGGCCGGCCAGCGCCTGCTCCGGCACCACGCCGGCAAATTCGGCGCTGAGCATGGCGCTGCTGGCCGGCGCCGTCATGAAAAAACGGCCGACGGCCAGCACATTGGCCAGCACATCGCTGCCGGCCGGCAAGGGGCACGCCAGCAAGGCGATGTTGAGCACGCGCCGCTGCGCCACGCCCGTGTTGCCCACGGGCGCGGTCTGGAAGGCGAGCGCCAGATAGGGCGTGCCGCTGGCGGGATAAAAGCTGTTGCTGGCAGGCGCGCCGGGCAAGCCTGGATACAGGCTGCTCCAGGCGCTGTTGGGAAAGGCGACAAAATCGCCGGGTGGCTTGGGACTGGCGTATTGCACCGCCTTGGCGAACGACCACAAGGGACCATAGCTGGCAGCGGAAATGGAGGCAGGCACCCCGGCGGCGGCCGGCGGCAGGTCGGCCACCGACAGCAGGGGATTGCCGCCGCTGGAGGCGGCGCTGGAAGCGGACGGCATATTCATCCACCAGTTTGCCGCTGCGTTGGGAAAGACGCGGATATTCACGTCGGGCGGCGCCGTCAGCGGATGGCAGCCGCTGCCCGCATACTGGTTGAAGCGGGCGTTGAATGCCGGCCACAAGCTGGTGGGGAACGGACGGTGCGCATGGATGGCCGCGCCGCCGATGGCCGTGTGCAGCACGCTGCCGCTGCAGATGAACGGCGCCACGGCGGCGTTGCTCACCTGCGCCGACGGGCCGAGCGCGCCCAGCGGACCGAGCGGGTTGAGCACGAAGTGCTCGGGCGCGGCCCCATGCGGATTAAGATGGAACAGGTCATACGCGACACCGCGGCGAAAGCCGTATTCCAGCGCTTCCTTGCGCTCGGGCGGCCCCGCATTCGTGCGCAGGCCGGCCGGCGCCGACGACAATGCGCAGATGGCCAGCGGCGTCAGGCGCAGGCTGGCGCGGCCCGCCACGGCGCGCGCGCCCGTGTCGAGCGTGCGCAGCGCAGGCGACCAGGCGCCCAGGAAGGCCGTCGCCACCCTGCCCAGCGACGGCCTGTTGTCGCGCGTATCGACGCGCACGAACAGGGCCGTGGCGGGATCGGCCACCGCCGCCGCCACCTGCCACGCACTGGCCGGCGCGTCAAAGGCGCTGGCAAAGCGGATGCTCTCGTCGGACAGGATGGCGCCCTGCGTGCGGCGCCGATATGCGCTCTGCCCGGCCGCGCTGAGCTTGGCTTTCTCCACGGCATTGGCCAGGCCGGCGGCCGTGCCCACCAGTTCCGGCGCCGCCGCCAGCGCCGCGTTGTCGGCCAGGTTCTGCAATTCCGTCTTGCGCCCGATGACCATGCCCACATCCACGGCCAAGCCGATAAAGCCCAGCAGCACGATGAGCAGGATGGAAAAGGCGATCAGCATCGCCCCGCGCTGGCGTCTATTTGCCATTGCCGCCTCCCAGCATGAATTGCACCGGCTGCGGCGCCTGGCCGTTCGGTTCGGCAAACGAGGCGCGGTAGCGCTGCATGACGGCGTGCGCGCTGGGGCCATCGAGGCCATCGGCCGGCGTGCGATTACCGGCACTGGCCGGATCGCGCACCTGCTGCGCCATGGCCAGGCGCACGGCATCGCCAAAGCGCCGGTCCAGCTGCGGCGTGCTGCCGTGCGCGCAGGCGGCCAGTTGCAGCGCCAGCAGCAGCGCCGCCAGGCGCCGCAGCGACATCAAAAGCGAGTTCGGCATGGCATCTCTCCCCGTCTCATTTCAGCTCGAAACCGTTGGCCGCGCGCAGTGGTGGCACGGGCGGCGGTACGGACGGCGGCGCCAGCGTGCCTTCCATCTTGCCGCCCAACATCAAGTCCGTGCGCGAAGGGGGCGCCAGCTGCGCCGTCGGCAGCACGGCGTCCGCCGGCAAGGGTTTGACCAGGTGCGCGGTAATGACGAACAGCAATTCCGTGCGGTCATGCTGGAAATCCGTGCTGCGAAACAGCGCGCCGAGGATGGGCACCTCGCTGAGCCAGGGCACGCCCGTGATGTTGCTCACCTGGTTGTTCTTGATCAAGCCGCCGATGGCGTAGCTCTGGCCGTCGTACAGCTGCACCGTGGTCGAAGCGCGCCGCGTCGTGATGACGGGCAGGATCGAGCGCCCGCTGACGCCGGCGGCGGAAATGCCGACTCCTTCGCGCGACAGTTCCGACACTTCCGGCGCCACCTTCAAATTGATGCGCCCGCCCGACAGCACGGTGGGCGTAAAACGCAGGCCGACGCCATACTCGCGCTCTTCCAGCGTGATCTTGTTGTTGTCCTGGCCGACGGGAATGAAGATCTTGCCGCCAGCCAAAAAACTGCCTTCCTGCCCGCTGATCGCCATCACCGTCGGCTCGGCCAGGATGCGCACCAGGCCATCCTGTTTCTGCGCCTCGATGGTCAGCTGCTGGCCATTCGACTTGCGCACGTCGAGCAAGCCATTGGCCGTGCCGCTGAGGAAATTCGACAGCAAGGTGGTGGCCCAGCTGCCGGACGCAAAACGCAGGGTGGCGCCCACTTCCAGCCGTTCCAGCAGCGACTTCGACACTTCGGCAATCTGCACGGCCAGCATCACTTGCTGTGGCGCACTGACGTCGAGCATGTTGATGACGCGGCTGTTCGCGCTGCCCGTGCCGCCAGCGGGCGCCGTGGCGGCGAGCGGCATGGCGGCACCATCGGCGGGCTTGGGCAGCGCCAGCGGGTGCGTAGCGCGGCGCACATACGCGTGCGCCAGCTCGACGGCGCGCAGCACGGCGCCCGCATCCTGCACCGTGCCCGACAGCACAAGGGTATCGGCCACGGCCGTCACGCGGATGGCTTGCTCTTCCGGCATCAGGGCCGCCAGGGTCGCTTGCAAGCCGGCCGGGTCCATGCTGACGCTGACGTTCACCACACTGCACACGCCGCTCTTGCCCTGGATGATCATGTTGGTGCTGCCCACCTCGACGCCGACCACATATAAAGTGTCGGGCGCCACCAGCATGGCTTGCAGCACGG
>JAEAMG010000956.1_pt1 | contig 26397 bp, 14 predicted proteins | sample 8958741 | NCBI WGS metagenome assembly JAEAMG01 (sample SAMN16933256, study PRJNA681125) | bioreactor sludge metagenome | isolation source: anaerobic bioreactor treating anionic surfactant - SDBS | place: India: Bengaluru | collected 2019-02-28 | reverse complement strand
GCCCCGCCCCCCCCCCCATCGTACAGAATGTACAAACGCCTCCCCAAGTAGTCCAAGGCGCACCTGCCTTGCCGAGCACCGAGACGGTTGTCGCTGAGAGGTGTTTCTGCCGATGCCAGTGTAATAGACAACGCCCCTGCACCTGCGAATATCCTTGCGGTGCCGAGTTTACGGATGTCGGAGAGATCTTTGATTTGAGCAACGGTTACGAATCGTATGCCGTATCACTGAATCCCGAAACCATCTGGTCGTCATATGCGGGACTTGACCGCTGGGACACAGAGTCCGATTCACGCCTCGGCGAAGCGACCGTCTCGACCGAAAACACCCCCATCCAATAACAGCATTCATTGAGTTCTTACACCCTTAACTCCGTAATTCAAACCCCATGACGTTCTTACGATATGCTACGCTTTTTGTATTGACCTTTCTCTGCGGCTGCAAAACAGTAAAACAAGCGCGTCAGGCACAATCACCTTATGACAGGCTCGCCGGTGAAGTCACCGTCACTGCGGCCGAGGCCGGTCTCGGGAATGACCAGAGCTATGCGCTCACCAACCTCGAAGCGATCGCACTCCTCTATCACCCATCGATCCTTCAAGCATCCCAGAACGTCGCCTCCGCCCGCCTTCAGTGCAGCATGATCCACTCGGGTCGCCTGCCGCAAATCTCGGCCAACGGCGGCTATAACCGCAGTACGCACAACGCCTACGGCCGCCGCCCCACTTCGACCGAAATGAGCGGTTCCTGGAGTGGTTCGTTGGGGCTTGACCTTTTGCTTTACGATTTCGGCAAGCTGGACTCCCAAGAGCGACAGGCGCTTGAATCCCTTATCGCAGCCGAAGAGCAATTACGTGAAACCGAGCTCGAGGTCGCCTTCAACGTTCGTTCGGCATTTTTCGATCTCCATCGCAGCAAGGAGCTTTACCGTGTTGCCCTCGACAGCAAAGAACAGTATGCACAACACCTGGAGGAGGCTCGCATCATGGCAGCGGTCGGCACGCGTCGGCAGTACGACGTGACCAAAGCCGAGGTGGATTTGGGCAACTCGCGGATGGATGTTATTACCTACAGCAATGCGCTCCTCGTAACGCGCGCCCAACTAAACCGTGCCATCGGTCTCGCTGACGTTCCCGACTACCTCGTCGGCGAAGGAGAGATGCGGCCCCACCCGGAAGACGTAGGTACGCTCATGACGACAGCGCGTGAGAATGCACCTTCGCTTGCCGTCTTGAGGTCCCGCGAACGAGCCGCCTCCGCCTATGTGGATCAAACCATCGCCGATCTCTATCCGGACCTCTCACTCAGTGCGGAGGTCGGTCTCACGGGCCGTGATTTTCCACTGGCATGGAACTATTCCTGGGCTTTGCATGTCGCGCAGAACCTGTTCGACGGACACCGGAAAACCGCTCGCATTGAAGAGGCCGTTACACAACTCCGTATCGCCCGCGCACGCGTTGCGGATGAAGAGCAGACACTCTTCCTCGCGCTAATGAATGCCGTGACGCAGCGTGAAAGTGCCAAGAAGCGTCTGGAAGTTTCGGAGTTGATCCAAAGGTCGGCCATCGAGAACCTCGACATCGTCAACGAACAATACCGCCTCGGCGTATCCTCCTCCATTGAACGGACCGACGCGCAAGTCACGGTTACGCAAGCCAAGGCCGATGTCGTCCGCGCCAGATTCGACGATCAGGCCGCACGTGCCCGTATCGCACGGCTGATCGGCGAGCCGGTCACGTCGGGGGCGGAGTCAAACTAGTCGGTGCGACCGGAAAAAGGAACCCTTATGAAAAAAGTCATCTTTCTTGTGCTCCTCGCGGCCATCGCAGGGGGCGGTTGGTATGTGTATCAGAAGAAACATCCGAAAACCGTGGAGGCGGCCTACCGCACCGCCCCCATCAAACGCGACGCCGTTGTCCAAGAGATCCGCGCCACCGGGATCGTCCAACCCATCAAAGAGGTCGAGGTCGGCACGCAGGTCAACGGACGTATTTTGCAGCTTTATGTCGATTTCAACTCGGCCGTCACCACCAACCAGATCGTGGCGCTCATCGACCCCGCCGTCTACGAGGCCAATCATGCCAAAGACGGCGCACAGCTCAAATCCAACCAGGCCAACGTCGAACTGTACACCGTCAAACTCGCCCTCGCTGAAAAAGACCTGTCCCGCAAGACCGAACTGGCGAACCGCAACATGTTGTCCAAGGCCGACCTCGATGCTGTGCGGGCGGAACGCGACTCCCTTCTCGCCCAACTGAGAATCTCACAGGCCGCCGTCGAGCAGTCGACAGCCGTTGTTAAACTCTCAAAAACAAACCTCGACTACTGCACAATCCGCTCTCCCGTCAACGGCGTGGTGATCGCCCGCAACGTGGATGAAGGCCAGACCGTGGTCTCCTCCATGAACGCGCAAAAACTTTTTCTGATCGCGACGGACCTGAAGCGTATCCAAGTCGAGGCCAGTATTCCGGAAGCCGATGTCGGTCTGATCCGCACCAACCAGCCCGTCTCTTTCACCGTGGACGCCTATCGCGACACCTTCAACGGCGTTGTGAAACAGATTCGCCTCGCAGCATCCACTGTGCAGAATGTGGTCACCTACCCCGTGATCGTTGAAGCCGACAATCCGGATCAGAAACTCTTCCCGGGCATGACCGCCAACCTCTCTGTCGAGGTGGCCCGTAAAGAAAATGCGCAAGTGATACCGGCAGCCGCCTTGCGCTTCGCGCCGACGAACCTCGTCACCGAAATCCGCGGACCGAAGATCTGGATGCTGAACACGAATCAGACACCCCAAGCGGTTAGCGTCAAGCTCGGCATATCGGATGGAACCAGCACGGCCATCGAAGAGCCCGCCGACCTGGAAGGGCGAGAGGTTATCATCGGCTTTAAGTCCAACGGGCACGCAACCGCCGGCAGTCCCAAGAACCCCTTCATGCCCACCCCCATCGGAGGAGGCGATAAAGAAAAAGCGCACAACGTCCGCCATGCCATGCGATAGGGGAAGAAGATGCTCATCACCATCCAGAACATGTTCAAGACCTACAGCATGGGCGACAGTGCCGTCCACGCGCTAGACGGCGTGTCGCTTACCATCGCGGCCGGCGAGTTCGTTGCGGTCATGGGCGCGTCAGGCTCCGGTAAAAGCACCCTGCTTAACATTCTCGGCTGCCTCGATACGCCGACCACAGGCACCTACCTTTTGGACGGCGTGGAAGTTAGCCGCATGAGCCGCACGCAACTGGCCCACATCCGTAACCAAAAACTTGGATTCGTCTTCCAAAACTTCAACTTGCTCTCGCGCACCAGCGCCATTGAGAACGTCGAACTGCCGACTTTCTATAACAGAGGTTCTTCAAGTGGCGTGCGCCGTAAACGCGCTGCCGAAATGCTCGAGCGTGTCGGCCTCGGTAACCGGACGAACCACACGTCCGCCCAACTTTCGGGCGGACAGCAGCAGCGCGTAGCCATCGCGCGGGCTCTGATGAACAACCCTCCCGTCATCCTCGCCGACGAGCCCACCGGTAACCTCGACTCCCGCTCGAGCTTGGAGATCATGGGACTCTTCAAGAAACTGAACAACGACGGCATCACCATCGTGATGGTCACCCACGAAGAAGACATTGCCGCTTATGCAAAGCGCCGGATCCTGATGCGCGACGGCCAAGTTGTCACAACCCTGCTGACCGAAGAGACCAAGTCATGAACCTGTGGATGATCCTCAAAGTGGCGCTCCGCGCCATCTTCCGCAACAAGACGCGATCCCTGCTGACCGCGCTCGGCATCATCGTAGGCATCGCCGCCGTGATCGCCGTGGTGGCCATCGGCCAAGGTGCCACCACGATGATGATGAAGGAAATCAACAGCATCGGCAACAACCTGATCATGATTTTTCCCGGCAGCCGTAACCAAGGCGGCGTCCACGCCGGCTCAGGCGCCAGCCAGACCCTTACCGCCGAGGACGGGACCTTCATCGCCCATGATCTCGCGCATCTCGTTGAGGCGGTCTCGCCCATGGTTCGCACCGGCGGCCAAGTGATTTATCAGGAGAACAACTGGTCCACCCAAATCCAGGGCGTTTCCATTGAATACCCCGAAGTGCGGAGTTGGGTGGTCGAAAACGGCGCTTTCTTCACTACGACCGACCAGCGTTCTGCAACCCGCGTCTGCGTGATCGGCGGCACCGTTGCCGACAATCTTTTCCTCGACGATGATCCGGTCGGCAAAAGCATCCGCATACGGAACATGCCCTTCCGCGTGCTAGGAGTCATGGCGCGCAAAGGAAGCAACACCATGGGGAGCGATCAGGACGACGTGATCCTCGCCCCCTACACCACCGTCAAGCGCGTGCTGCAAAATTCGATCTTCAACAATGTCAACATGCTGATGGTCAGCCTCCATAACCTTGGTGACATCCCCGCTGCCAAGGATGAGATCGGCGCGCTCCTGCGCCAACGCCACAAACTCAGCCCCAACACCGACGATGACTTCAGCCTCATCGACATGACTGAGATCACCAAAACGATCGGCAGCATGACCCGGCTGATGACCATCCTGCTCACGACCGTGGCGTCCATCTCGCTGCTGGTGGGCGGTATCGGCATTATGAACATCATGCTCGTCTCGGTCACGGAACGTACCCGCGAGATCGGCCTGCGCATGGCCATCGGTGCCACGCCCAGCGACATCCTGTTGCAGTTCATCGCGGAGGCCATGGTGCTCTCGACCAGCGGCGGGCTGCTCGGCGTCCTGCTCGGCACGTTCGGCGCGCGCCTGGTCGGCAAGTTTCAGCAGTGGCCGATCCTCATCACCGAATCCTCCGTACTAGTCGCCTTTCTCTTCAGCGCGGCGGTCGGCATGTTCTTCGGTTTCTACCCGGCCCTGCGCGCCTCGCGCCTCAATCCTATCGACTGCCTGCGCTACGAATAAAGAGCGCTGCGCTTGCGCGCGTTATTTCACGCGCGCGTCTACGCGGGCTGTGCGCAAATATTTTTCCGTGCCGAACGGGAAGTCAGATGGCACAAAACTCTGCACACGCGGGTTGCACAGACTGTAAGCCTTCTGAAAATGCAGGAAAATCCACGGGCAATCCTCGCGCACCAGTTCCTGGGCTTGCGCCCAGTATCGGTTACGCTCCACCTCTTCCGTTGCCGCACAAGCCGCGTCGTACAGCCGGTCATACGCCGGATTCACATAGTTGGTTCGATTCGGACCAGGCGATACGTTCTTGCTGTAAAAGAGTTGCAGGAAATTTTCCGCGTCCGGATAATCTCCTACCCAACCGATGCGGAACATTTGGCTCTGCCGACTCGCCACGCGTCGCAAAAACGTCGGCCAGTTGTGGTACTGCGGCTTTAGCTCGATCCCCACGCGCGCGAAGAAAGACACCATCAACTCGGTGGATTCGCGGATGTCCTGCGACGTCCTCCCCAAATCCAGCGTCAGTTCCAGCCGCTTTCCGGTCTTGGGATCGAGCCCGTCCGGATACCCGGCTTCACGCAACAACACCTGGGCCTTCACAAAATCAGACGCATACGGGAACCGCGTCTCCAACCGTCCAGCAGTCCCCGGAGGAACAGGCCCGTCGCAGACAACAGCGCGATTATTATAGAAGCGCACCCAAGCCGCACTGTCGAGGGCGCAGTTCAAAGCCTGCCGCAATGCGCGGTTGGTGCCCAACACCGGATCATCCATGTTGATGCCGACATACGCCACTTCCAAAGTCGGCATCGCATAAAGCGTAATACCGCGCTGGCGCAAAGGCTCCGACAGGCCGCCTGATCCATCAATCACTACATCCCAGTTGTCGCGGGCGATCTCGCCCAAGAAATCCAGTTCTCCAGACAAGAAGCAGAGCCATTGCGTAGAAACATCGTCAATTACGCGGTACACCACGCGGTCAAACGGAACCGTCGTGTCACCCTGCCGCATCGCCGCAGGACCTTTGCTCCAACCACGCCATTCGGGATCACGCTTATAGGTCATCTGATGGTTGCGGCGCCACTCTGTCAGCCGGTACGGTCCCGTGCCCACGGCATGGCTTCCGAAATCGTCCCCATACCGTTCGACCGCTTCGCGCGGCAACACACCCGTGTAACACATCGCCAGATACCAGACAAACTGATGCATCGGCCGCGTGAGTTCAATGCACAAGGTCCGCTCATCCATCACCTTTAGGCCGCTCACCGGAAACGCGTAATCACAGGCATGACCCGTGGCAGAGGCGTCTGCGAAGGCCCGCATACCCTTGATCGCGTCCTCCACCAGCCATGATCCGGGCGAAGCCACGCGCCGGTCCCCCAACCGCTTGAGTGAGAACACCACGTCCTCGGCCCTCACAGGCCGGCCTTGCGGTTCTCCCGACGCATCCTTACCAAAACAAGCATCCGGGTGAAAACGCGCGTCCGGGTGTACCCGGAACACATAGACAAGCCCGTTCGACTGTACCTCGGGCATAGACTCTGCCAATCCGGGAATCAGTCGATAGGGCCTTTCGCGATAATCAAACTCAAGTAATGTCTCATACACCAACTGTACCGCACGTCCGGCATACAGAGAGGACGCGTTTGCAGGGTCCAAACTGGACACGCGGTCCATGCTGCGTCGAAACACGGTCTCAGCCTGCACCTGAACAACCCATACCGTGACGACAACTACAAGTATTCCCCATCTGTTCATCCCGACCGCCAGCTCCTGGTTCCTGCCTACGCCTTGACCGCCACAGCCGGATGCAGATAAACCGGCAACGGCTCAAACACGCACGAGTCGGGGGAGGTCAGCGCAAGCCTTCCGAGTTCCGCAGCCATCGGGAACACCGCGCGCGGGACCAACCGTTCCGCCGCGAAGATGTTTCCCAGCACCCCGCTTAACCGCACCCAGTCGGACGAGACGACCCGTGTGCCTTCAGGGACCGCCGCGGCCAGTTCTTCTGCAGGAATCAGCAGAAAGTCATCAGCCTTATGCGTCGGGAGATTCCCGTTTAAGAGCCGCACTCGATGCCCCTCGGCATCAACACGGTACGTGACGACCCACAGCCGGTTACGGCGCGCGTCGCCGACCACTGTCACACATTCGGAACCGATCACTTGACCCAATGCCAGTGCCGCCGCGCTGGAGACACCACAAACCGGTTTGCCGCCCGACAAAGCCATACCCTGTAAAGCAGATAGGCCTGCTCGGATGCCGGAAAAGGATCCGGGCCCTAACCCACATACGAAACGGTCAAAGGAGGAAATGGACAGCCCACGTGCCGTCAGCGTTTTTGCCAATTCTGCAATCCATTCCGGCGAACGCGTCGGTTCTGTCTCCCAAACCCGTTCGCACACCAGCACCTCTTCTTCAAACACCGCCATGCTGGGATGGCTTGTAGAACGATCAACAACCAAACATCGCATAGTTCATCGCTTCCTGATAAGGCTTCTCGACTTCATTACTTTGTGGAACAACAGGCCTGATGGTCGCCGGAGGCCTGTAAAGGCGCACGTTCCTGCGGACGGATTGTCTTTCTGTCCACACGTAAAAGTATAACCGAAGCATCCACCGTTCTCAATGCCCATCCAGCACGGGGAATAGCAAAGACAGAAAGTGATGCGGGATGGGAATCGAGAGATTCGGTCGAATCGATGGAATCGATGGGACTGTGACATAACGACTTCCGGGTCAGTTTAGTGCGTTACGAACCCATTAATAACAATAAAAAACAAGTTGTTTCACCACGAAGACACGAAGCGGTTTTTCGCGAAAGACGCAAGTTGCCTCGCGTACGGAATGCCTACCCTCCGCCGGATACGGCGGTCGGCCTATCTCGTACACGAGGCTATTACGAAGCGGGGTTTTCGGCGTCAGGGGACACAAGGAACTTAGGGGACACCTGTGACGCAATGAGAATGGTGAAGAACCGGGTTATGGGCGGAGCCCATGTTAAAAGGGAAAGAAGGTTTGGAGGTTTGGGGCGGGTGAGCGTTTGAGACGGGTCCAGCCAATCCGTCGTGTTGCGCGGGGAGGGTGGTCGCGAGGCTCACGGTCCAGAGAAATGTTACATAATGTTACATAATGTTACACTTTTTGGGGGAGGACAGAAGGATGGGTGACAGCCCTGACCCATGGTGAAAAATTGAACCGTGGCGAACAGAATCGTATTAAGTTGTTTATCATAAATTATTTACAATTTTTAGCGAGGCGAGTTTGAAGGTTTGGGCGTGTGAGTTGATTGGCGGGGGGGGGGACTGATTTGCCCGCGAATCTCCGCGAATGGGGAACGGTTCCCGTTTTTTAGACGCTGATCAGGAAGTCTGAAGCTGCCATGATTTGGAATTAAAGACGCCGATGGCAGGATCAGCAATCCTCTGCTTTCTCCCAAGCGTCTCCTGAAACAAAATGATCGCCGGGATCTTTCAGCCAGTTCGCAATCAGCGTGCGTAAGGGCGATGGCTCCAGATGCACCTCGCGCAATTTCTCCAGAGGTTGCCAGCGGAAACCGATCCAGTCTTCCGCGGAGGCCACCTCCTCAGTAGGCTTAATTCCCGGGATCGTCAATTCAAACACCAAGTTAATCTCTGCGTGCGGCTCGTCTTTTTGTACGAATGCGTGTTCGCAACACCCCAGAAAACGCCCCGCTTCCGCCTCGCGTCCCATCTCTTCCTTGATCTCACGCACCAAGGCCTGACGCGCCGTTTCGCGAAACTCGATATGCCCCCCCGGCAGATAAGTCAGCGTCGCCTTCTTGCCATGACACAGCAGGAGCTGACCGTCGACCACGCACACGCCGCGCGCGATCACCTCAACCTTCGCATGCTCGCTCATTAAGAACCCTTTCTAAAAAATCAGATCGACCTCGAAAGATTTCAGTGCCCTACAAACCAACATCGCCCATACAAAACAAGTCGTTTCACCACGAAGACACGAAGAACGCGAAGTTTGATTGTTGATCCAACGACCCCTTCGTGGTGAGGATTCCGGGTTGTGGATGAGCCCACGTCAGGTGGGCGACACGATGCCCGGCTCCTCAGCACAACGCTTCTGACTTCCGACCTCTTTAAGCAGTTCGTTCGCGTCACTGCGGTCACACGCCCAAGGAAACGCATCCAGCGCCACCAACGCCTCTCCCGCCAAAAAGAGTGAGCCACACACCAGCACCACGCCATCGGCCTCACGCGCCCATTCGCGCGCCATGTCCAACGTCTCCGGAATACTCTTGCCCGCGTCCGCTTCGCCAATGCCCGCCATACGCATCATGCCAACAGTCTGAGGCGCAGTGAGCGACCGGGCGTTCGCCATCGCCACGCCCCACGCGCGTTTCACGACAGGAGCCAACACGCGCAGATACGCCAACACGTCCTTATCGCCGCAGAATCCGGCGACCAGTCCCACAGGAGGCTTCACCTTGCAGCTTTTGAGAGCCTGCCGCAAGGCCCGCGCGCCTTCGGGGTTGTGCGCGCCGTCCACAATCACAGGCGGCGCTTTCGCCGCCAACTGGAACCGACCCGGCCAGCAGACACTCTCGAACCCCTTGACGAACGCCGCGTCGGGTATCGCCACGCCGCACGCCACGACCCTCTCCAAAGCCGCCATCGCCGCACAGACGTTTTCGACCTGGAATGCGCCCGCCAGCGGCAACCGCACGGGCGGCAAGGCGCGGTCCTGCGTCGTGATCTTGAGCGTCTGACCTTCCAGCTCGCTCCGGGTCACTGTCACCGACACCGTCTCCGCAGCATCCACGAATAAAGCCTGGCGCTGGGCCGCGGTCGCTGCGATCACCGCCTTGGCTTCCTCCGGCATGGCCGCGCACACCACCGGACGCCCCGGCTTGATGATGCCGGCCTTCTCCCCGGCAATCTTCCCGACCGTATCGCCCAGCCAATCGCAGTGATCCAGTCCGATGCGCGTAATGACCGCTACCAGCGGAACCACGACATTGGTCGCGTCAAGCCTGCCGCCAAGCCCGGTTTCCAGCGCAACGAGCTTCACGCCCGCACTCCGGAAGAGCACGAACGCCACAGCCGTAAGACACTCGAAAAAGGTGACCTCTGAGGTTTGTTCAGCTTCGACCGCTCGGACGACGACTCCGACCTCCCGCGCGGCTGATTCCAGCGCGGCATCAGAGACCGGCTCGCCGTTGATGAGGAAGCGCTCATTGACGCGGACAAGATGCGGCGAGGTGTACCGCCCCACAGGATACCCTGCGGCACGCAGCACCGACTCGCACAGCGCGGCCACCGCACCTTTGCCGTTCGTACCCGCGATATGGATAGCGGCGATGTCCCGTTCGGGGTTCCCCAGACGCCCCAGCAGCGTACGGATTGTTTCCAGCCCCGGCTTCATCCCAAACCGTCGCCGGTCCGCTAATTGTTGCAACTCCTTCAGCATGGGATGTAGTGTAGAGCATCATGCCCGACTTCACAACATCGGGATTTCAACCGTCACCTTTCAGTTGGTACTTCGCCGCTATTCCGTTTAGGCCGTTTTGTCCGTTGTGCCCCTTATCCTGTTTTGTTAATCTTCTGTTCATCGTTTATGCCCAATGAATCTTTAACCAGTGCGTCACCCCCGCCCACCCCCCTCCTCGCGAACCGCAACAAAGAGGTCGGCAATCTTTTGCTTTCTGATCGTGCGTTCGCCTATGTGACCATCCTCGCCGCACTGCTCGCCTTCCGCCGTGAACATGAGCTGGAACCACTTCACGACCATCTTTATGCCGCAGTCCACCCTGACCTGAACTCGAACGGAGCTTACACGCATGACGCGTTCAACCAAGACATCCGCCAGCTCCTGCTCTGGGACCTGATCACGGACCGCCTTGAAAAGGAGCGTTTACGCGGCTACAAGGACACCCGCCGCCGCAAGTTCCGTTACCGCCTGACAGATGAGGCAACCGCTTTTCTGCTCTGGCTCGAAGCGCGCCGCCGAGACGACCTCGAGCCCGGCGACACCGACACCCGCGACTTGCTCTCGGAGCTCATCGGCACCTTACGCGAGACGGTCCGGCTCTTCCACAAGACAGGTGCCGAGTCGCTCGACTACGAGACCGCGCGCGGTGTCTTCTATCGCCTTTCGCGCATGGGCGATCTCACGGACAGCGTGAGCCATACGCTCGGCGACTTCAACGTCCGCCTTCTCGGCTTCGCGACCAGCCGTTACGACGCGCCAGCCGCACGCGTGATTCTCGGCGAGCTTGAACGCTTCCTGAAGCAGTTCCTCAACCGCATCCACACCCTGCGCACCGAGATCACCCCCGAGATCAGCAAACTTCGCCAAGCCCGCCTATCAGGCCGCTGGCAGGCTTGTCTGGAGCGCATGGAGGAGGAACGTCACGCCACCTCGCACCTGATGCGCACGCGCCTGCCGCACCCCGAACGCACGCTCGCAGGCCTCGCCGCCTTTTATGCCGCCGAAGGCACCTTGGAGCAGCTCTGCGCCCGCGTGAATACGGCCGCGCTACAAGTCTGGCGCAAGCTCTACACCCACCTGCGCGAACTCGAACGCCGCAGCCACCGCCTCGAAGACCTGCGCTCACGCGTCGCCGAAATGGCCCGGCTCCCCGCCGACGCAGCCCCCGCCGGGTACCTGCGCGGCTTGCTGGCCCCGGCTCGCATGATCGGCGACATGCACTTTTGGGATGAGAACGAAAAAGCTCTCCCGCCGCAGCCACGCTGGGACCGCCACCGCTTCCGGGAAGAGGCGGCACACTGGCTCGACGAGAAACCCCGCGCCACCGGAACGCCGCCGCAGTCGCTCGAAGAGGCCCGCCTGCACGCGCTCGAATCATGGCTACGGCTGCGCGGCCTCGCGCCGACCGGGGACGAAGCCCTCCGCGTCTCGCAGGGCAACTTCTCCGCGTTTGAAGATTTTCCACGCCTTATCGAGCTCGCCCGCAGCGGCCTGCTCGGACAAGGCGCGCGACTCGCCAAGCTCTCGCTCGCCCTCGACCCGACCGCCAACCCCGTGCGCGTCGAAGCTGACCGACACGCCCTCGCCTTCCACGACCTGATCGTTCGGGCCAAGAATCCTGCGCCCCAACCGAAAGCCTCTTCGTCCTTATGACCGCTTTTGACGATCTTCTTCAAAAACAAAAATCCCGCGTGCAGGCCGTTCTTAACATCCTGCTCGAGAGCCCCTATTTCTACAAGACCGACCACGAAGAGCATTTCCTCTTCCTGCGGCGCTACCAGCGCGAGTTCGCGGGCTTCTTCGAGGAGACCTTCGGCTGGCAGCTTGTGCTCGACCCCAAGTGCGCGCGGCTCTACAAAGAGACCTGGTACAACGAGCGGATCACGCCCTCGAACCGCGACCTTTTCAACTTCACACGCCGCGACGAGTGCATCGCCTTCATGCTCCTGCTGGAGTTTTTCGAGCACAAGCTGGAGGAGGACTCCGCCAGCGTCGAGGAACCCGACAACATCCGGTTTCGTTTCGGCGACCTGCTGTTCTTCGAACGCACGCGATTCCTCGAGCTCTTGCCTGACATGGCCAACAGCTACACCGAGGAAGACGTTCGCAAGATCATGCGCCCGGTCATGCCGCAACTCGAAAAGTACCGCTTCCTGCTCAAGATCGACCCACCGGATGACGAGACGGTCGAGCCCGACGACACGATCTACGAATGCCTCCCCGCTCTCTGGCATTACAGTGTCCAGCGCATCTCCCGCCCCATCGACGATACGCCCTATTCCGTTCAAACCAAAGAGCCGCCAGTTCCAACTGTTGAACCCTGAACCCCGAAATTTTGAATCCCGAACCCTCTCCCCATGGACTTCTACCGCATCACCAAAATCCGCCTCATCAACTTCCACAACTTCGTGGACGAGACCCTTGAGCTACGCTCGGGCGGGCATCTCTTCATGCTCGGAGACAACGGGTCAGGCAAGACCACCGTGCTGGATGCGGTACACTACGTGCTGACCGCCGGCCGTTCGATGGAGTTCAACTCCGCCGCGCGCGTGGCGGGCGCAAAGAACACCGGCGGCCGTTCGATCCAAGGCATCGTGATGCGCTACAACATCGAGACCAACGGCCCGCTCAACACCAACGGCGGCATCACTTACGCCGCCGTCGAGATCACCGGCCGCAACGGCCGCCCCGTCACAGCCGCCATCGGCATCAGCACCCGTAGCATGGATGAGTCGATCGAGCGCTGGGGCGTCATCAAGGAATGCCCGGTCGAGGAGCTGCCTCTGCTCCAGCGCGAAGGCGGCCGGACGCGTCCCTCGACTAAAACCGAACTCAAGGCCGCCCTGGGCGGAAGCGGCTATTACGGCCAGATCGGCTCCTATGCGGACGACCTCGCCGACCGCTTCTTTTCGGACCGCGAGACCTTCGAGGACGTCTGCAAGTTCCTCGCCACCGGCAAAGCCTACCGCGAGATCGCCGCGCACACAAGCGACTACCACCAGCTCTTCCGCCAGCTTCTCCAAGAGCCGCCGCACGAGGTCTTCGAGGAGGTCATCGCCAACCTGAAGTCGCTGGAAGAGAGTCGCCAGGATCTCGAAAAACTCCGCGCCAAACACCGTTTCGTCGAAGACCTCTCCGGCCTCTGCGGGCAGGTGCAGAACACCCGTATCGACCATGCCGCCAGCCTGTGGCAAGAGCGCCACCTCGCTGCCCGCGAATTTCAAGACGCCTATGACCGTTTCGCCGAGCAGCTCACAGCCGAAGAGCAGCGGCTCTCCGACCTTCAGGAGGAGCAGAAGCGCCTCGAAAATCTTGTGGAGACAACCTCTTTACGCCTTCACGAACTGCGCCAGCAGGACGCGCAGGGCCTCGTCTCCAAAGAGCGCGAGACGCGCCTCAGCACCGAGAACGCCAAGCGCCTTTTCGATCAAGCCAAGAAAAGGCTGATTGAATGCCAGCTCCACCATGACGAGGCAGCCGAGGGCGTATCCCGCGCTCGCGACGCCCTGCGCAAACACGCACAGACATTCGCACGCTCGCTCCAGAAGCTCGGGCGCGCCATGCCCTTTTCCACCTCGCAGCTTGCGGCCGCGCTCGAAGATGCGTCCAAGAGCGAGACGCCGGAGACGGACCTCGCGACGCTGCCTTTGGCCGAGGTCCGCAGGGCTGCCGACGATACGGCACAGGCGCTCGACGGCCAACTTAAAGCCGCGGAAATCCACCTCGAAGCCCTTGACAAGCGGCTCGCCGCTCTCGCCGCCGAGAGCGAGGAGAAAAAGAAACGCGGCGAGACGGTGCCGCTCGTCAAGGGGTTCGCGCAGGCACAACGCGTGCTTCAGCAACGCATGCTCCGGGCCCAGCCGCTCTACGCCGGACTCGTTCCCGCGCCCGGCGTGACCGTTCGCGAACTTGCCGCCCTCGAACAGCTCATCGGTGACGCGACGCTCGCCACCTGGGTCTCGGACGAGGCTCACGCCGCTGACGTGCGCAGCCTGCTCTTCCGCGACTTTCCGGAACAAAGCCTCGCCGTGGTCGGCGATGACACCGAGCCCGTCCCGGCCGAGTGGATGAAGCGCTACTTCGACCTCAAGCTGTCCGATCCCGGTGCGATTATCCTGCTCCAGCATCAGCTCGCCGCCCGGCACGGACCGCACGTGGAGAAATTTCTCGATCTGCCGATCCTGCACTTCCGTTTACGCGAGCAGGCGCTCGCCGACGCGCCGCCGCGCCTGATCGGAGAGGAGATGCGCCACCGCGAATTCGAACGCGAATTGCGCGAGCTGGATAAGCGGCGGCTGGCCACCGAGAAGGAACGCAAGGAGGCCACGGCCATCCACTCCGACCTGCTGGAACGCCGTGCCCAACTCGCGCTCTTCAAGACCCTTCTCGACGAAATCGGAGAAGACTTGCCGCGCCAGCGCGACACCGTGGTCCAGAGCGTCAGCAAGGGCATTCTCGCCAAAGGCGACTACCTCAATGCACGCGAGAACTGCCAGTATCACGAAGAGGATCTCCAAGCGAAGAAAGATCTCCACGCCGACCTGCTTGTCTCCATGAAAAAGGCCGGGCTTGAAGGGCTTGAAGCGCGCCTCGGCGAAGTGGAGCGCAAATGGAACAAGCTGAAGCGGGAAAGCAGTGACACGCTCATTGAAACCGGGCGGGTCGAACACACGGTCAAGAATCTGAAAGCGCTCTGTGAAAAGAACCTCGCGGATCTCGCCGCCATGCGTAACGAACGCGACGTGATCCAAGAGCGGCTGCTCCTGCTCGTGTTGCCCGACGGCCCGCTTGACGCCTTCGTACGCGCCCGCTGCCTGGCCGATGCCGACAGCCGCAGCGCCCTCAAGGCGCGTGCGGCCGCCTTCAGCGAAACCGCGGCCGTAACCGCGGAAAAGATCCGCAGCCGGGTCATGCAACCTGAAGGGATCGCGTTCGGCTTCGTGTACGACGAGCCGTCCAACACCCTCACGGACCGTCGCGGCCGCACGGTAGCCGACGTCCAAGCCGGCACCTGCCAAGAGCTGCGCGAGCAGGAGGAGCTGATCAACGAGCAGACGCTCAAGCTGTTCCGACAGCTCGTCATGGACAAGCTGGTTGAAAAACTCCAGAGCAGCGTGTTCCGCCTCAACGAGATGTCGCGACGCATCGGCCAGCTTCTCAAGCAGCGCACGTTCGGCAATAACCGCTACGCCTTCTCCATCACACCCCTGGAGTCCTGTAAACGTCTCTGCGAGCTGGTGACTCACTACCGCTCGCTCGATCCCGAGAAGACCGAGGCCGACCTGCGCGCCTTCATTGAGGACCATGCCGAAGAGATCAAAAACACCGAGATCGGCGAGATCCCGCCGATCCTCGACTACCGCAACTGGTTCCGCTACGAGCTGAAGGTGCTGACCGCCGGCGCTGACGGCATCGTCATGGACCGCAAGGTCAAGAGCATCGGGTCCGGCGGCGAGCAGGCCGTGCCGAACTACCTGCTCATCCTGACGATCGCGCACTTCCTCTACGACAAAGAGAAGATCCGGCTGCCCGTGCTGATTTTCGACGAGGCCTTCTACGGCATCGACGCGGGGCGCCGAGACCAGCTGCTCGGGTTCGCCAGCGACCTCGAACTCCAGCTTTTCGTTGCCTCGCCCGACCAAGACGGCGTGAAAAAAGAAATCGCCTTTTCGACTTCAGTTCTTGTGGTGAAAGACAGCGGTTTCAATGTCCATCTCTATCCCTACCACTGGAGCGCTGCTCCCAAACAGCTCGATCTCCTGGATGCAGGAAACAACGACCCCGAACCTTTGGTTTTCGGTCAGGAGCTATAAACTTCCATGAACGCCGCTTTCTGGCAGGAACGTCTTAACCGATGCCCCGCAATGCGCCCGTGGCTGTTGCGGGCGGCGAGGAGGGCGGTATCCGGCGAACAAATGCCCGCCACACTCACGCTTGGCGACGTTCCGGAGGACAAGGCCGTGCGCCACGCGTTGGAGGAGCTTTTCCCCAACTGTCGCGAAGAGAGCGGCCGACTCAAAACCCGACTCGACCTCACCCTGCGCGATCAAACGCTCTGGCTGCCGCTCGCCGAATTGCTCGGCCTCATGCCTAAACCGAGCCCCCCCGATCCGCCCGATGCGCTGTTCACGCAGACCCTGCGCCGCCTCAAGGTGCTGCACCCGGACGACATCGCCTTCATTGACACCCTGCGCAGCTCTGAGCAACTCCGGAGGTTCTTCAGAACCTCTCACGCAGCCTGCGACGATCTGGTCGCGCTCTTCGATGTGCTGGTCTTGCTCCGCACCACGCCAGCGGGCAGCACCCTTTCCGAACTCGGCGCAAAGTGCTTCAACGACAGCAAGGCTTTGCGCGGCGGACCGCTGCGTCAACTGCTCGAGCACCTCGTACGGCTACAGGCCGGCAACCCGGATGACGACGCGACTGCGCTCTTCAACGCCTACGGAATCATCGAGAACCCCTACACCACGCACGTCGTGGTGTTCGCACCTTTCGCGTACCGCACGCGCGACGGCTCGTGGCTCGACTGGCCACACCACCTTTGGCGACAAGGCGAGGCGGCCATTCTCTCGTGGAAAACAGTCCGCTCCCTCACCGCAATCCGCCTTGAGGAAGCCTGCCACACGCTGGTCACCAGCGAAAATGCCGCGCCCTTCCACCGGCTGGTGGAGACGCGCCATGCGGCGCTCTACACAGAAGGCTATCCCAACGCCGCAGTGAAAACGCTGCTAAGGCACTTCGCGCAGGCCGGAGTCAAGGGCATCCACTGGGGCGACACCGACCTTGACGGCTACCGCATCGCCGAACAGGTGGCACGCAACATCCCCACACAACTTTATGCGCCATCGGAAACAGGGAACCAGTTAAACAAGCGCCATCTGCGCCTTACACACGAGCAGCACCGCCGTCTGACGAAATTCATCGACGACCACCCCGACTTTCCTTATCTCGCCAACTTGCGACAAACGCTCGCATGCGGGTGGCTTGAACAGGAACAGTCGATCGACCTCTTCTCCTGAAGGCACAAGCCGATCCGGCGTCATTTTCGCACGTTCTGCCCTTCGCGCGAAAGCTCTTCAAAATATTGCTTCACCAACTCACGGTACTCGGCTGGCGTTTTCTTGAGCATCTCTTCGTAAGCCTCAGAGTCCATCTCGCCCCGGAAACGTATCCAATCCTGATTGATCGGAATGCGAGGCGTTCGGTCGAGTCCACCCGCACCACCGCCTGCCGACACTCGCCGCGCAGTACCCCCCATTAAACGAGCCAGCACCTGAGCCCACGAATCCGCTTCTTCCTTCGCCTGGGCTTCCACCGTAGTCGCCACCGAATCGGCCACCTGCCGGGCTTTAGCGGCTGCTGCCAGTTGTTGATCCTCCGCCGCCGCACGCTCGGCCGCCGTTTTCTGTGCCTGTCGCGCCAGTTCCAATGCCTGCCGCGCCTTGGCCTGACCGGCCTGCGCCTCACCGGCTGACTGCGCATCCGTTGCTTCTGTCGCTTTCTCCGCAGTTTGCAACGCCTGCTGTGCCAACGCAGAGGCCTCGCCGGTCAGCTTCGCAGACTCACCGCTCTGTTCCGCGGCCTGCCTCAATTCCTGATTCTCCAACTTTTCTGTGAGCTTGGCCGCCTGTTGCGCCTGCTGCGTCGCCTCGGCCGCCTGTTGCGAGGCTGCCCGAGCCGCTTCAGAGGAAGCCTGCTTGAGTCCTTCCATTTCTGCGGCCGCCCGCTGTGCCGTCTGCCGCGCCATCGCGGACGCCTCTTTCGCCAATTGCGCCGCGGCCTGAGCCTCGGCCTGAGCCTGCTGTGTTTCGGCCCGCTCCCGCGCAGCATCCATCTCGACTGACTCAGCCTGTTTCGTACGTTGGCCGGACTGTCCGGCCAACTCGCCAGCCTGCTTGGCCAGTGCCGCCGCCTCAGCCATCTGTTCCGCCAAAGCTTGATTCAACTGCGGTGCATGCTGAGCTTCCGCCACCGCTTTCTGAGCCGCAGTTACTGCCTCCCGCGCCTGCGCCACAGCCTCCTTCGCATTCTTCACGGCCTCCTGCGCCTGCTCGGTCACTGCCGCTGGCGTTGCCTGCTTAGCCGCTGCCGCTTTCTCATCCTGCGCCAACTGCTCGAGCTGCTCCTTGGCACGCTGCGCGGCTTGGACAGCTTTCTCCTTAGCCTCGGCCGCGACTTGCTTAGATTGTTCCGAAAGTCCTTTAGCCTCTTTCAAAGCCTCATTCTTTTGCGTCTCAGGCTGTTGCGCCGCCGCCTTGGTCCTCTCAGCAGACTCCTTGGCAAGATCCGCCGCACGCTGCGTGAAAGAGGCCGATTCAGAGGCGAGCTGACCGGCCTCTGCCGCCTTCTCCATCCCCTGCCGCGCGTCGGCCTGTCGGGAAGCCTCGACCGCCTCCGCGTTCGCCTGACGGGCCGTCTCTTTCGCGTCGGCCGTCTGCGCCTCGGTCTTTTTCTCCGCTGCCGCCGCCTGTTCTTTCTGCCCCGCCTGTTCCGCATCCGCCGCCTGTCTGGCCTGTTCAGAACCCTGCGTCGCCGCTTCGGCCGCCTTCGCCGCCTGTTCAGCCGCTTCGGCCGCGCGCTCCGCGATAGCCTTGCGCGCTGCCGCATCAGCCACAGCTTCGTTTGCTTCACGCTTATCGGCCGCCTGTTGCGCATCATTCGCAGCCTGCTGCGCCTTGTCAGCCGCAGCCGCAGCCTTCATCGAGGCCTGTTGCACCGCATCCGACGCGGACCGAATCTCAGTAAAATCCTCGGCCTTCTCTGCAGCTACCAAGGCCTGCTCGGCAGCCTTCTCTGCCAGATTAGCGGCCTGCTCGGTTTCTTTTGAGGCATTTTCCGCACGCCTCAAGGCCTGGTCCACTTCAGGTGTCAAGGCACGTTCAGCCTTCTGCATCGCCTCCCTTGCCTGACGCAAGTTCTCCAACGCTTTATTAAAGGCGGGATCCTCCAGTTGCGACTTGCTCTGCCACAACTTTTGTTCGGCCTCGTTTTGGCGATTGGCCCACTCCTGCATCTCCTGCCTGTCCATCTTGGCAGCCTCAGCTTTTTCCGCCAGCGAGGCCTCCCGCTGCGCCAATTCGGCGAGCCTGCTCTGTTCTTCCTGTTTCCGGTTCTCCTCCTGTAAGGCACGGTTCACCAAATCATTGACTTTGTCAGCCGCTTCGCGGAACGCCCGTTCGGTCTCTTCTCCGGCCTGCTTGCGTTTATCGGCTTCGGTCAGAGGAAGCTTCTCCAGCTTTTGGAAAGCGGGCTCCACCTTTTCATCGCGCACGTCGAGGATGTCTTTAGCAAAGGCGGCGAACGGAGTCTTTTCCGTTGCTTGGGCCGCCTTTTCCATCCGTTCCGCGGCCTTCACCGCAGACTCTCGCGCCTGCTCCAGTTTTTCAACAGCCCTCTCCGGCAACTCAGGCTTGTCGAACGCCCACTTCTCTTGTGCCACACGGTTCGCGGCCTCGTGCAACTCTTGGGCCGCTTTGCGCAACTGCTCTTCCAACTCTTTGCGGACAGCCTCGCGCACCTGCTCACGCAAGGGGCGCGCGCCCATTTCAAGCGTCACGGTTACCGTACGGCTTTCGCACACCTGCGCCCCCCCCAGTTCAGGCGGCAGGTTATCCGTGGCACGCAAACACATTTTGAAGGTGCGAACACCGCGATTGTACAATGTCTGCAAGTCAGGCTTGCCCTCTAACTCCGCCTGAGTCGCACTCCGGCGTGTAACCTTGACCGGCACAACGCACTCATCCAATTTCTCAGACCGAAGCACAAGCCCCAACTCACCGAATCCGAAGTCATCCGCCGCCGTCCCACTGCAAGCCAAGCTATCGTAGGGCGGCAACGTCAACCTCGAGGCCTCGGGCATCATGAGCGTCACCGTCGGCGGACGGTCCGGCAACACGGAGTACGCCTCCCAATCCAGACGGTTGGTGAACCCGTAGGCGTCACGGAGCGACAGCGTCCAACGACCATTACGGTTCGTGGCCATCGTCTGCAGCCACACTCCGTTTGTAGCAACACCCTCCGGGTTCAACAAGGTCAGCGCGTTGATCCGCAGAGCCGACGCACACTCGCGATCGAACGCGCCCTCGATACGAATCCTCGTACCCGCCACCGCCATGATCGCCTGCGCCAAACCCACGTGCTGCGTCGACTGCAGCCCCGTGTAAGCGGGATACGTGTAGAACACGCGCGTCTCCACAAGGCTCGGTTCGGTCATGATCGCTACGGTGTAAGGCCGTGTGTACCCGTTACCATACCGCACCCGATACTCGAAACTCTCTTCGACAGAAGGAATTTCCAATTCGAACACCACGGGGTCCGCCCCTTGTGGCGACAACCGTTTCATGCGCTCCACGGTCTTGTGTCCGCCAGGCCGCTGAAAATGAATCTCCGCCCGCAGCCCGTGACGCTCAGGCGCCGTGACTTCGAAACGTAGCGGCATCTGCGCCAGTTGCATAATGTCGCCCGGTTTCACTTGCAACACGCTCGCCTGCAACGTGTCGAACTCGCGGTGCGGCGCGAGCGCCCTGAGAAACAGCAGCCAGCTCTGCTTTGGCCACACGGCAAAGAGCACACCCAGCACCGCCAGCACGCACGCCGTCCCCGTCAAGAACGGTTTGATCGTACGCACCGTAAATTCCCGCTTGGGCTGTACGCCAGCCAGATCGCTCTTTGCATTTTGCGTGAGCAACGCAATCAGCTCAGCCGAGGCGCGCTCCGCCTCAACTCCGCCGTGCCCGGCAAGCTCGAGCGCTGAACTGATCCGCTCCTGCATATCGGGATGTCGCGTTTCCAGCACGCGGGCCATGCGAGACAGCGAAAGCGGACGCGTCACCGGCAAAATCAGCATCGACCAGGCGGTTGCCGCAACCAGCGTCAGCCCCGCCAACGAAAAAGCCCACCGAGCCGCAGGATGGTACAGAACCACCGCCGCGTCGATCGCCATGATGGCCAACACCGCGCTGATGGCCACAGCCACAACCGCCAACAGGCCGCGCGTCAACAGAATCAGCCTCACACGCCGGATCATCCGCGTTAGCCGCGCGGTCAGTTCAGGTGGCAACTTGTTATTCATGTATTCCCTGCCTTGCCTATGCGAGTCCGCCCTTTTTACGCAACAGCCATTCGAGCGTCAGCAAAAAAGCCAAAAGGATCAGGACAAACGGGTTGTTCCATAAGGCATATTCACGCCGTTCCTGCACAACGCGACGGCCTTCTCCGAAGGCCTCCGCAAGCGTCGGCAGCGCGTCCGGAGACACCACCTTGCCCCCCGTCCCTTTGGCCAGGGCATCAAGCAAATCGCTTGCAGGGCGCACGTTGCCCATTTCGATCGGGCGCCGCGAAGCGGTCACCAGAAACGAGGTTTCGACGCGTTCGCGGACAACGGTGTCACTGCGGACCACATCGAGCTGGCGCGCCCCCGCTTGACCCTGCGGCGGCAGTACCGCCTCGTAAAACCCGTGCGAATCGGCGCGCGGCGTAAGATTCACACGCGTAACTTCTCGCCCCTCGCTGTTTTTCAACACCGCCTCAAGCTGCGCGTCACCCACACCGGAGAAATCTTCATTAAGAACGCGCGCCATCACGTTGATCGGATCCTCAGGCCCATACACCAGCCGATCTGTGCCCGCACGGAAGCGCTCCTGCCCCGCGCGCAAACGCTCACCCAAGCCCCAGCGCATCACCTGGCCCCAGAAGCGATGATGCCGCACATCGCCGGTGCGGTACCGCAGCCGCCAGGTGCGATCGAAAGCCAACCCTAGCACCTTGCCTCGTCCAACGCGCTGCGCCACAATCAGCGCATGCTTGGCGCGGTGTTGCATCACCTCTTCCAGATGCGCCACCGCCTGCCGCACATCCGTCAAGACCTTCTCTGAGTCCCCGTCCTCCGGTGCCGCCACCGCAAGGATTTCCGCGCCAGGCTTGGCCGTCACAGGAAGACGCCAATCGAACGGTGGCAAGGAGCGCCACACGTCCTCGTTCTCGGAAAGGCTACCCGATTGCATCATCACCGGATGCGTCTGCCCCGTCGGAGTCAGAGCTAACCTGTAACTCTGTTCCGGGCCTTGCCAGTAATTCTCTTCCTCTTGCACGGTGAACGGCACAAGCTCCGCCAACGGCGATTCCTTAGAAAAAGCGTGTGGCATGGCCCTCGGTCCGCCAATGAGCACCAACAACGCCCCGCGGTCCACCACACACGAACGGATCTCCTCCTGCACCTTCGGCGTCAACGTGGCCTCGTCCAGATCGCCCACTATGATCACATCAAACGCCCGCCACGCTTCGCGGCTCACCGGCCAGCCCCCCGACTCCGCATCGCCAAATTTGCGGCTCGCAGAAGCCGGCGGCAGATCAGAAGCGGCTTCTCCCGACAGCTTGTCCGGGTTCACCAGCCACGACTGGAGATGTACCGACTTATCACGTCCGAAGAACAGGTTACGCAGATACCGGAACTCCCACCGTGGAGAATGGTCTACCAGAAGCACGTTGATGCGGTCATCACTCACCGCCACATCAGAAATCCAAGCGTTGTTGTCGGCGAACAGTTCGCCTTCCAGCGTGTCTGCCCGCACCTCGTAACGCACCACGCCATTGGTCTGCGGCTCGTGAGCCAAACGCACTTCACGCTGCCAGTCATCGGAGGAAATTTCGAGTTCTGTTTCTTCCACCACCTCAGCTCCGCACGTGAGCCTGACCTTTATTTTCTTACCCATCGCACCTGTGGCCTTGACAGCCGCGACCATCCTCACGCGGTCACCTAAGAAAACTGACTCCGGCGCAATCACATCCGCCAGCGAGATATCAAATGGCAGGCGCGTGCCGCCCAGCATCACACCGCAGACCGGCGCCCCTTGGGCGCCAAACCGGCGCGTGACGGGCAGCGCTGAGGTGTCCGCATTATGGATGCCGTCACTCAGCACCAGCACACCCGCCAACTGCTCCGAGGGAATTTCTTTCAAGACTCCTTCCAACGCCGCCGTAAAATCGGTCGCGGAACGGAAGTACTGTTCTGCAAAAGAGGTCGCACCCGTCGTGACCAACCCTTGAGAGATCTCCGCCTCGGTGGTACGCGCCAGTCCGCGTCCAAAGGTGAAAAGATCAAGATCGTAACGGCTGCCCAGCTTGGCGAGGAAAGTTTCTCTATCTTGACCCGGACGCTTTAGCAGGTCGCAGGCCAAGGTCACACGCGTGGTCTCGCACACGCCACAGACGGCCTGGCGCTCCGTCTCCGGCAATTCATCCCACATCTTTTGAACATCCGTTTTCTCGCTGGTGAATGCGGCCTTCTGCGTGTCACTTAATTTTCCCGCGTGCGCGGCCCAGGCGAACCTCTCGCGTGGCTGCCACTGCCTGTCCGTGAAGCGCATGGAGGCCGAACTATCAATCAGCACCGCCACTCGACGCGTGATTTTTTTGTCCGTAAACTTCACCAGCACAGGCTGCATCAGGATCAGCACGGACAATGCGATCGCCGAGGCCCGCAACCCCATCACAAGCATGCCCAGCCGCGGGGACAACACCTGCCTTTCCCGGAAGAAGCAGGAGTAAGCCGTCTCTATGCCCAAGCCCAGCATAACCGCCGCCAGCCAGAGAGGCCACGTGCAGGCGTAGGTCGCCACGCGGCCCAGAAGCTGCAGCAGGCACCACGCCGCCGAAACGGCTACCAAAGCTCGCGGCACAACCACGCCGAAGCGCGGAACTCGATCTCGGATGCGGTGCGTCAGCACGCGCACGACAAGCCAGAGCCCGAAGGCAGCCAGCATCATCAGCGCCACCACCCATGTTGGAATCTCTGGCGGCAGCAAATCTATGCGTACGGTATCCATTTCAAGCTCTTAGCAATATGGACGATAAGTGTCTTACAAATCCTCTCCCGTCTTGCGCTGGATGCAGATCCAACGCGTCAACACGGTTTCCAGAATCAGCAAGGCAAACAGCACCAGCGCCGGGAAGCGCCACAGTTCACGCCCAAACGTTTTGCCTAGCAACGCCTTCTGCAAGTCCTCAAACGAGTGGGTCACGGTCACATCCGCCTGCCTCACGATGATCGTCAGCTCATCCGCCGTAAGCGCTTCAAGCTTGCTTTCCTCGGGATTTTCCATCACACACAACGGGAACCTCTCATTGTTGTTTGCAAGATGCCCCAGCCACCCCGTAGCCGCAGCCGGCACCGCAACCTCGTAAATTCCCTGCATCAGAGGGCTGTCCGTGCGCAACGCGAGCCCGTTCTCACCATACCGGATCTTGGCGTAAAGCGTTCGACCAGCCGGCGCGTGCACCTGCGTATCTACCGCATCCGCCCACGAGTCCACGTCACCCCGCACCGGCAATAGCCAGTCGCCCGGCAACCGAGCCCGCTTAAAACCAGGCCCTTCCATATCCACCCATACGCCCGCATTCCCGTTTTCCTCATTAAACAGGGCGGTCAGAGGATAGCGCTCGCCTGCCTTGAATTCCGCATGACCCTCACGTGCTTGACCATCCCGCATTCGGATCTCGAGCGCACCCACCTTGAAAACCAGACTGTCGTCGGCATTCACGTAAAACGTATAGGAACCACTCTGTTTGGGCACGAAGGAACCGGTCCAGCGCACCATGAAATAATCATGAGGAAGCCCTTCTGCCGGACTATGCTCGTTCCACGACAAGTCCAGCGTTGGGTCGACACGTGTCAGCAGTACCTTTTTGAAATTATTCTTTTTAAAATACTCGGCAAACAATCCACTGCCGCTCATTTGCGTCAGCGCGGGCGATGAGAGCTGCACCACCGCACCGCGTGAAGGCGGAATGTTAAGCGTCGCGATCACCGGCTGCGCCAGATATGAAGTCACCTCCTGAATCAACGGCAGGAAGGACTGGCGCGCCACTAAGTTCCCCGCCGTGTGATCGAGCGGCACGAAGAGTTGCACCACGCGGCCTTTGCCCAACGCGTGCTCTGCCATGAAGGCGGCTCCGTTCATCAGGCGCGCCACCACACCCGACACCTCGTTGGTCTCCAGCGCCTGCCGGTAGTTCTCCACCACCGCGTCCGTCAGGTCACCCGATTCGCGGAACAGCGCGAGGGCAGGATGACGGAAGGTTCCAGGGTCGATCTTCACACCAGACTGGCCGCTCTCCGGCACAGCCACCACAGAGTCACCTATCGGCAAAGGCAACACCGGCTCGCCCGCATTCATCCAACTGTTATAGAAGGCCGCTTCAGAACGCACCCCGTGTATGACCAGAAGACTGCCGCCGCGCCTCACGAAATCGGCGATCTGGGCCGCCTGCGCCTCCGGCAGCGACGGCACATCAGCCAGCACCGTCACCGCATAAGCAGCCAGCGAACGTTTGAGCCCCAAACCGCTCACGGTTGTCAGCTCCGGCTCCATCAAATAACGCGGCCGTTCCGGCTCGGTTCCCTTCTTGGCCTCACGCTCCTGCAAACCCTTGGCGGAAGGCATCAACCCCAGCGCAACATACCCGCCTGCCCGATCCAACAAACGCACAGCACGGCCATCGTCTGCCACCAGCACCTTGAGCGTCCGCATGATCTGGATCACGCGCTTCATACTATCGTCCGAAGCCATTTCGTCGTCAGAAGCAACCCGAGCCTCAACCACCTGTGCGCCGGGCGTGTCGAAGCGGTGCAGGAACGAGACCACCCGATCTGTCCCCGGCTCCATCTGACCCACCGAACGATCAACCTTCTCCTTTCCGCCCACCACCAAGGTCACGTTCGCGGGCGTCACCGATTCGCGGCCCGTGTTTGCCAACGTCACATCCACACGCACATCGCGGTCGGTTCCTACCACGGGGCGGGAAAAAGTCACTTTCTTGAGCGTCAAGTTACGGATGCCCTGAGGCAGTTCCAGCGTGCGCAAAAACACACGCGGCTTGGACGGCAGACGTGCGAACGCCTCATTCAGATAGCTCCAGCTCTCGAGATCGCCCGTTTGCCAGCCTACGGACTGTCCGTCTCCAATGAGGATGATCTGCTTGGTGAGGTGAGAGCCCTGCACCAGCGACGCTGCG
>JAEAMG010000955.1_pt1 | contig 26424 bp, 19 predicted proteins | sample 8958741 | NCBI WGS metagenome assembly JAEAMG01 (sample SAMN16933256, study PRJNA681125) | bioreactor sludge metagenome | isolation source: anaerobic bioreactor treating anionic surfactant - SDBS | place: India: Bengaluru | collected 2019-02-28 | reverse complement strand
TTGTCCTTATTGGCTTTACGCCAACAACTCGGTTTCTTACGTGCGGATTTGGGAGGACATAAGGGACATGTAGGATGCATCGGTCAGAAGTCCGTTTACTGTCCTTTGTGTCCCTGATGTCCTTTGCGTCCTTTCGGCTGTCTCCGCAAATCAGGCACATCATAACATATCCGTTTTACTTGTATGGAATCCGGACTAATGGAAAGGGCCGCGCGTCCGCCTCCAATTCGAGCGTTACCGGTCCCGGTGGATGCTTGCGTTGTTGCCACCGGGGCCGGGAAAAGAACGGGGGAGGCTCCGCAACGGCAGAAGCATGCCCTTGCACGGAAACAAGTATTTTTTCGCTGGAATAGTGGGTGACTTCAACTTCCGCCGACGTAGCCAGCGAAAGAGGCATCAGGCCTGTTACCGGCAACGCGGTGCTGAAAGGCGTCTCATAATACACGGATTGGGAGTACATCACCGGCACGGTGCCACTGTACTGGAGGTCCGGCGCTACAGCCAAAAGTTGCCCCGGATGCAGTGCGGCCGTTTCTATCGCAGCCTGCTGGAACCGTTTCACCACGCGCCCCCCTTGGAGCCACTGCCAGTTCACCCAGCCCTGACAGGCCATGGCCGCCACGCACACTAGCGTGGAAATACGAACCACGGAGGTGCGCCATTGCGGGTGATGCAACAGGGCATGGAAAGCTCCGGCGGCGGCAAGCGACACTAACGCAATGGGAAACAGGAGATGGCCGCCGCCCGACAAGGTTACCGGGTCAACGGTATGGACGCCTTGAAGCAACCGGAAGACCGCCGCGCCAACCAGGCCAAAGGTAAGCAGAGGATTTCGCGCCTTACGGATCAGCAGCACCGCCAACACTACCAAGACCAGCCCGCATCCCCACCCAAGCAAAGGCCATGAATTGAATAAAGCAACATTGCCCGGAAGCATGCCGATAGGGTAAAGCACCAGGTAAAGCGGCACAAACATGCGGGCCGGATGCCATGCCCCTTCCATGGCCCATTGTCCACTGACTAGAAATGCAAGGAAACCAATGCCCAGAATCGGCCACAACACGCGGCGGCGGCCTGGAATCCCCCGAAAAAAACACCACTCGAACGCCACCAACACCAGGAACAGCGGAGCCAAATCCGGACACGTCAGGATGGCCCCACAATAGGCCGCCAAGGGCAGCAGGCGGCACCAGAATCCTTGCCGCGGGCGGCCCCACGCGTACACAAGCAGCACGGCAAGGCCCAGTAGGCCGGGCAGCAGATATCGAAGGCCGCCCAAGGACAGTACCGCTTCCGTTTTCAGAGGGTTGGCCATAAACAACACCGCCGCGATGGAACCCAGCCACCAAGGACCCTTACTAAGGGTTCCGGTCAGAACCAGCAGTAGCGCCATGCAGCCGTACAGCAGGACCAAATTGACCGTGAGATATAACCAGGCATGACCGCCAAACATGCCTGTCATTGCTGAAAACAGCCCGCCCGCAACCGGCCCGAGCTTGTCAGGCTTTGCCAGCGAGGCAAAATCCAGGCCAAGCGGCGACAAGCCCAGTGTCCAGCTAAAAACCAACAGCAAATACAGGGCATCCGCCAATAAAAAGGCTTTCAAATTTCCCGTTTTAGCTTCAGACAGTGGGACGTTCCTATTTTGATCCGTAGTCTGGTTCATGGTACTCCTGAACAGTAATAAGACCTCCTTGTCAGACTTCCGCCACACATTACCATACTCCCCGGGGGTGTAGCGAAAAACTGTGTCACTTGTATATATTATCGTAGCCATGTGATAAATTTTTACGATAAGAACATTTAATATGGGGTATAATAAAGTTGGTTTCTTTTCCCAAATCTTTCTTCAACTATCTAAAAAGGGTTATGAAATGAAACAAAGAGTGAGTTTTATTAGCATCATTACGATGGCAGGCGTACTGTTTGGTTTTTCCGCGGTCACCAATGACGCCATAGCCCAGACGGGTTCCCTTTACGGTGTGGTTCGCAGCGGGACCACGCTGGTTTCCGGGGCGGTAGTCACACTGTCTCCTGGAGGCAACACGGCGACTTCAAACTTAATAGGTTACTTTTCCTTTGCCAACCTTCCCGTGGGGGATTATGTCCTTACCGTTATGGCGGCCGGATATGAACCGTGGAGCGGCAGCAAAACCATCGTGAGCGGCTTCAACGCGCAGGACGTGGAACTGACGGCAGTATCGAATGAAGGAGAAACGCCTGAAACGGGTTCCCTTTCCGGGGTGGTACGGAGCGGTCTCACACCTGTTTCGGGCGCTGTGGTATCCCTCTCACCCGGAGACTACGAGACAACGACCAGTATAGCAGGCACCTTTAGTTTTGCCGACCTGCCCGTGGGTGATTATGCCATAACTGTTACGGCATCCGGGTATGAACCCTGGGGTGGGAGTAAAACCATTGTGAGTGGCATCAACATACAGGACGTGGAGATGACGGCCACGGTGGAGACGGGTTCCCTTTCCGGCATGGTACGCAGCGGTGCCACCCTCATTTCCGGGGCGCTGGTATCCCTTTCACCCGGGGGATATGAGGCAACGACCAGTATAGCAGGCACATTCAATTTTACCGATCTTCCCGTGGGCGATTATGCCATCACGGTAACGGCGGCGGGATATGAAACTTGGAGCGGCAGCAAAACCGTTGTGAGCGGTATCAACATACAGGACGTGGAATTGACAGCCCTCGTGGAGACGGGTTCCCTTTCCGGCGTGGTGCGCAGCGGTGCCACGCTCATTTCCGGGGCGCTGGTATCCCTTTCACCCGGGGGATATGAGGCAACGACCAGTATAGCAGGCACCTTCAATTTTACCGATCTTCCCGTGGGCGATTATGCCATTAGCGTTACGGCAGACGGCTTTGAACCCTGGAGCGGTAGTAAGACCGTTGTGAGCGGCATCAACATACAGGACGTGGAGCTGACGGCCACGGTGGAGACAGGCTCCCTTTCCGGCGTGGTACGCAGCGGCGCTACGCTCATTTCCGGGGCGCTAGTGGCGCTTTCACCCGGGGGGTATGAGACAACAACCAGCATAGCAGGCACCTTCAATTTTACCGATCTTCCCGTGGGCGATTATGCCATTAGCGTTACGGCAGACGGCTTTGAACCCTGGAGCGGTAGTAAGACCGTTGTGAGCGGCATCAACATACAGGACGTGGATCTGACGGCCCTCGTGGAGACGGGCTCGCTCACTGGTGTGGTGCGCAGCGGCGCCACGCTCATTTCCGGGGCGCTGGTATCCCTTTCACCCGGGGGATATGAGGCAACGACCAGTATAGCAGGCACCTTCAATTTTACCGATCTTCCCGTGGGCGATTATGCCATTAGCGTTACGGCCGCCGGGTATGAACCCTGGAGCGGCAGCAAAACCGTCGTGAGCGGTATCAACCTACAGGACGTGGAGCTGACGGCGATTGTGGAAGAAGGCGAACCTGTTGAAGGCGAAGGGGAACCTGCCGAAGGTGAAGGCGAACCTGCTGAAGGTGAAGGCGAACCTGCTGAAGGCGAAGATCTTACCTTATGTCCGGCAGATGCCACTGTGCTTTTTGAACAGGCGATGGGCGCTATCTCTGAAAATCCAGACCCAAATTACTATATAAGCGACGATGCGTTGTGGTCTACTATTCCGTGGCCGATAGAGAACTTTTCTGCGGAAGGCAGAGTCTGTGATGTTCATTGGTGGGGCGTTGAAGTGAACGGCGCCGGTGAGGATTGCCTGTTGGCGGAAACCACATTCAAGATAATTATATCGGGCACCGATATCCCCGGGGGTATGATCGAAAATGAAGTAGTTCCCGTAAGACAAATCGCTGCGACACATGTAGTCTTCGAAGATGGCGGTGTTCCGCTGACAGTCTACCGGTATGATGTGGCGGACTTGGCTTCTTGTATAGACGTTAGTTTAACCGCTGGAGACTACTTGCTAAATGTTCGCAGTATACACCAAGGTGCTGAGGATTGTTACTTCGGTTGGGTTAATTCTCCGATTGGTCCCGGTGATCTTTTTGAATTTCCTGAAGGCGGCGAACTTCAGCCCGCAAGTGTAGCAGACAATCTGGCCTTCTGTCTCACTGAACAAGAAGGCCCTGCCGAAGGCGAGGTTGAAGACGAACTTCATCCTGCGGACTTGAACGGTGATTGGCGTATTTCCCTGAGCGAAGCCATTGCTTATCTCTCCGGTTGGCAACAAGGAAGTAATCCCATGAGCTATGCCATCCGTGCCGCGTATCTGTGGCAGAATGGTGAAATGTATATTTATGATCCCGCTTATTCAGCACCCATGTGCTGGATCCTGGCGAAGTAGTAAATAGTGTCTGGGGACTCCCGCAGCAACCAAACCGGAAAACCGGTCTTGAATACAGAAGTGTAGAACATAATTTTAAGGGGAATGTCAGCCCTGTGTGGTGGCGCGAACAACAAGGATGCCATTACACAGGGTTTTGATATACGTGGGGTAACGGAATTTACGGTCTGTAAAATGAATTGAAACAAAAAACGCTCCCCCGAAGTCATGTAACTATCGGAACGTTATGGCTCCGCCGCACACTTGACAACACCTGCCTGAAGAGAGGAATATATGATGGATGTCCCATGTCATGCAGTTCAAGGCGGGACAGTGTTATCCGTTTCTTATTAAACCTTTTCGAGAGCGTTGCTCTCGGTTTATTTCAACCTGTACAAGAAAATGGAGAAAACGAGCATGATGGAAATCAAGTTAAGCCGCCGCGCGTTTCTCGCGGCAACAACCACTTCCGCAGTGATGACAGGCGCAACGATGCGGGCATACGCAATCAATACCGCCAGTGTGGTTCCTCGAAAATTGTCGCCCAATGAGAAACTCAATATTGCCAGTATCGGTGTGGGCGGCATGGGCGCTGGTGATGTCAACGGGTGCTCCGGTGAAAATATAGTCGCTCTGTGCGATGTGGATTCCAAGCGCGCGGAGGAAACCTTTTATCGGCATCCCAACGCCAAGCAGTACAAGGATTTCCGGAAAATGCTTGAGGAAATGGACAAGGAAATTGACGCGGTCACTGTTTCCACGCCGGACCACATACACGCGCCCGCGGCCTATATGGCCATGTGCATGGGAAAACACGTGCGCGTGCAGAAACCGCTGACCCAGACCATTGCCGAAGCCCGGTTGCTCGCCAAGACCGCCAAGGAAAAGGGTGTGGTAAACGCCATGGGCAACCAGGGACATTCCGGTAACGGCATTCGTGAATTATGTGAGATGGTTTGGGCCGGCGCCATTGGCCAGGTCAAGGAAAGCCACACATGGACGAATCGCCCCATTTGGCCCCAGGGTCTTGCGGACCCGCTTCCCCCGGTACCCGTTCCCGAAACGCTTGATTGGGATCTCTGGCTCGGCCCGGCGCCCGTACGCGAATACGGGGATGGCTATGCGCCGTTCAAGTGGCGAGGTTGGTGGGATTTCGGCTGCGGCGCCATCGGCGATATGGCGTGCCATATCATGGACCCCGTATTCTGGGCATTGAAATTGTATGAAGCCCCGTCTTATACCGTGGAAGTGGTCGAGCAGGAGGGCATGACCAAACAGACCTTCCCGAACAATTCCATCATCAAATATGAATTTCCGGCCCGAGGCGACATGGAAGCGGTCACCGTCTACTGGTATGACGGCGGCTTGCTGCCCAAACGGCCGGAAGGCATTCCGGAAGACGAAAAACTCGCCGACGGCGATAACGGCTCGCTGTTTATCGGCACGGACGGCATTCTGACCACGGGCACCTATGGCGGCGATTCGCGCCTGTTGCCTGCCGCGCGCATGAAGGACTATAAGAAACCCGACCCCAGCATCGAGCGTATTCCCGAGGAAAATCCCTACCTGCACTGGATCAACGCGTGTAAGAACGGCTCGGTGGCTTCGTCCGATTTCAGTTATGCCGGACCGCTGACCGAAGTGGCGAATATGGGCAACGTCGCGTTGCTCGCCGGTGTCGGGCAAAAATTGAGCTTTGACGTCGCCTCCATGAAAATCACCAACAATGAGGCGGCTAATCAATATCTGACGAAACAATACCGGGCTGGCTGGGATTACATGAAATTTTAGGACACTATTTTCAGGAGGCCGGGGCAGTACTTTTCACTGCGCCGGCTTTTTTATTTTGCGGTTATGAAAACCGGAGGGTCTGAAATCGAGTCAGATACGGGATCGGTTTATGCAGGCCCTGATTTATTCCCCAAAGGAGAACATGCCATGAAATACAGTACCGTTACCCGCCGCGCTTTTCTTGCCGCAGCGACAAGTTCCGCCGCGGCCACGCTGGCTTGGGCACAAGTACCAAATACCGCACGCGTTGTACCGCGTAAACTGTCTCCCAATGAAAAACTGAATGTGGCGGGTATCGGTGTAGGCGGTAAGGGCGCGCAGGATATCATGTCTTATCGAAAGGAAAATATCGTTGCCCTGTGTGATGTGGACACGAACCGTGCGGGCGAGGCGTTTTACCGCATGCCTGACGCCAGAAAATATCAGGACTACCGCAAAATGTTCGACGAGATGGCTAAGGACATAGACATGGTTACCGTTGCGACGCCGGACCACACCCATGCCCCGGCCGCGTATATGGCCATGAAACTTGGCAAACACGTCTATGTTGAAAAGCCCCTGACCCACACCGTAGCCGAGGCGCGCCTGCTTGCCCGAACCGCCCGCGAGATGGGCGTGGCTACCCAGATGGGCAATCAAGGCCATTCCGGGGATGGCGTTCGCGATTTGGCGGAAATGATTTGGAGCGGGGCTATCGGCGCGGTGGGGGAAGTCCATGTCTGGACAGACCGGCCCGGCAGCCGCTGGCCACAGGGCGGACCTAAAACACCGCCGCCCGAGGAGCCCCTGCCCGAGGGTCTGGACTGGGATCTCTGGGTGGGTGCGGCGCCCATGCGCGCGTATAACAGCCTCTATGCGCCGTTCAAGTGGCGCGGCTGGTGGGATTTCGGCTGCGGTGGGCTGGGCGATATGGCCTGTCATATCATGGACCCGGCTTTTTTCGCGCTGAAACTGGGGGAGGCCAAAACCTTTTCCGTGGAACCGGTAAAACAGGAAGACGCCAACGACCAGACCTTTCCGTCCAATGCCATTATCAAATATCAGTTCCCGGCCCGGGCGGATATGGGGCCCGTGGATATCTTCTGGTACGAAAACGGCCAGAAACCGCCCCTGCCTGAAGGCATACCTGAAGGGCAGCGCCTTGGTGACGATGAAAACGGATCGTTATTTGGAGGAACTGACGGCTGGATTACAGCGGGCGAATATGGCGGCAACGCGCGCCTGTTGCCCGATGAACGCATGGCGGCATACACCCCGCCGTCAAAAAGTCTGGAACGTGTGAGCGGCGCCAGTCATTACCGCAACTTTTTAGAGGCCTGCAAGGGCGGCGCGCCTGCCGTGTCCAATTTCGACTATGCCGGTCCCTTTACGGAAATGGTGCTTTTCGGCAACATTGCTTTGCGTACGAACAAGCGTGTTGAATATGATGTGGAAACCATGACCGTGTTGAATGATAGCGACGCCGGAAAATTCCTGACCAAGGAATACCGAAAAGGCTGGGAGTTGCCTGTGTAACAATGGGTGCCTCTTTGTATAAGATGACTTTAACAACATCCTGTTTCCCTAAGGGATGATGCTCTAGTGGGTATTTTTTCCCATCCGAACCTGCACGAAAAAGAAAGGAAAGGAACCTGTCATGTGTATTCGAACGTTGGTGTTGGGAGGGGTAATAGTGGCTATGGCTTGCGCAGATGTATTCGCCGAGGAAACCCCGCTGAAACTGGGCCTTATCGGCCTGGATACTTCTCATGTAATCGCTTACACCCAGGTGCTGAATGACCCGAACAATGCCGATCACGTGCCTGGCGGCAAGATTGTGGCCGCATACAAAGGCGGCAGCCCTGACCTTGAGGCCAGTGCCTCGCGTGTGGATAACTATACCAGGCAACTTGAGCAGGAATTCGGCGTTAAGATCGTGTCTACCATCGAGGAACTCTGTAACGAGGTGGACGCGGTGTTGCTGACCAGCGTGGACGGCCGCCCCCACCTGGAACAGGTTAAGCCGGTATTCAAGGCAGGCAAGCGGGTCTTCATTGACAAGCCGCTCGCAGGTTCGCTGGCGGATGCAAAAGCAATCGCTGCATTGGGAAAGGAGTCCGGTGTACCCTGGTTCAGCTCCTCCTCCTACCGTTTCTATGAGAGCCTTCAGGAATTGAAGAAACAGGATGTGGGTGAAGTGCGCGGCGCCATTTCTTACGGGCCTTGTCACCTCGAGCCGACCCACCCCGACCTGTTCTGGTATGGCGTTCACCCGACGGAAGCGCTGTATACCATTATGGGCACGGGTTGTGAAACGGTCACTTGCGCCAAAACCGATCAGTTTCATGTGGTGACGGGCGTATGGGCCGATGGCCGGGTGGGTACGCTTTATGGCCTGCGTACCGGTTCGGAACCGCACAAGGTTACCGTCTTCGGCACTACGGCCGTTGCCGAACAGCAGGGCAGCGGCAACTATGCGCCCCTGGTCCGGGAAATTATCCAGTTCTTCCGCACCGGCATACCGCCCGTATCGCCGGAAGAGACGCTCGAAATGTTCGCTTTCATGGAGGCGGCCCACGAAAGTATCCGCCGCAACGGGAAGCCGGTATATATCGCGGAACTCCTGAATAAATAAGATTCGCGACATTCAGCGGGAACGTCCCCTGCATTGCCACCCTGTGATGGGGATGCAGTGCGGGGCATTTCCTGTTTCGGGAAGGAGTGGAGTCTGCGAAAAGCGGTCTAACTACCTGTAATATCGGGAGTAAGCATGGTTTGAGGGCCAACACCCTACGCGCACGCAACCTCTTCGGGTTGTCTGGTTGACATTCCCCCCTTGAAAACGGTAGCCTGAAAGCGGCGAATTGACATAATACCGGGCAGAACCGGTCTTCCCGGGGGTGCGTAGGTTAAAGATGAACCGCTGGGTTGGAGGATGCCGGAGGCTGTTTTACAAAGGTTATTTCGATGTTCGGGAGCTGTGACAAGGGCTATGATTGACAGGATTGCCATTCTCGGTGGGAGCAGCGTTTATATCCCCGAGTTTATTGTTTCCATGCTGACGCACAATATTCTGGTCAAGGAACTGGTTCTGATGGGCAAACCCGGGGATAAACTCGAGGTGGTGGGCAAGTTCTGCCAGCGGCTCATCAACAAAAACGGTTACGATACCAAGGTTATCCTGGAAACGGATACGGCTGCTGCCGTTGCGGGTGCGAATTACATCGTCAACCAGATACGGGTCGGAGGTATGCGCGCTCGAATCCGGGATGAAAAGTCGCCTCCCCAATTCGATATGATTGGCAGCGAAAGCCTGGGCGCGGGAGCCGTTGTCAATCTGCTACGCACCCTGCCGGTGGTGCTTGAGTTCGCCCAGGTCATACAAGAAGTCAATCCGAAGGCGATTGTCATCAACATGACCAATCCTGTAGGCGCGATTGTTGAAGCCTTGTTCCGGTACACACCACTGAAAGTGCTTGGCATCAGCGACCAGCCTGGTATTTATACGCGGAAAATGGCCGACCTGCTGGGACGTGACCCCGAGGCCATTCAAGTAAACTATGTAGGCCTTTTTGACCTCGGTTGGATACAGGATGTCAAGGTGGACGGTGTCAGTCGCATGAACCATCTGCTGGGGCATCTTGAGTCCAATGATGATGATGATTTCGACCATGATTTGATACGGTTGTTCCGCATGATACCCACACGCGCGCTGGGCATGTATTTCCGCCGCCATGAAGTGCTCAAACAACAACAGACCTGTTCGAGATTCCGTTCGGAAGCACTTTACGACGCGGAAAGGCGGCTTATCAAGATGTATCAAAAACCTACGCTTAATTCGGTGCCTGAGTTGACCCGCCAGCGGAACGCCCGCTGGTACGATTATACGCTGGTGCCCCTGCTGACGCAGTTTGAATCTGCCGAACCCGCCACGAATATCCTGTGCGTGCGGAACAGCGGCGCCATTAGCGACCTGCCGGAAGATTGCAGCGTCGAGGTGCCCGTATGCATTGAGGCCAAGGGGGTGAAACCTCGTAAGATTGGCATGTTGCCCTACTTCCTTAAAGGGCTCTTTTGCGCGTTGAAGGAAAGTGACCGGCTCGCCATCGAGGCCGTGCGTCATAATTCCTATGAAAATGCGCTGCAGGCGCTGGCGGTAAATCCCTTTGTCTCCTCCTTGGGCAAGGCCAAGGACTATCTGGACCAGGCTATCAGGCAGGAGCATTTTGTCCTGCACTAAGGGTGGCCTCCTACCGTCCCGCGGAAACGCACCACCGCAACGCATCTTCTATCCGGGGGTACCCCCATGCAAACCCGCTTTCTTCAAGCCTCTTTGGAACCACCCGCGCGCTGGATAGCAGTAATTCCCGGGCCATTTCGCCAAATGCAAGTTGGAGCGCGGGCGGCGGTATCGGCAGTATGGCAGGGCGTCTGAGTATACACCCGAGGGTCCGGGTAAACTCCCGGTTGAGGACCGGATGGGGTGCCACAGCGTTTACAGGGCCTGACAGCGAGTCTTTTTCCAGACAATAGACAATAAGGCGGACCATGTCTTCCAGCGCAATCCAGCTCATCCAGCGCCCTCCACAGCCAATAGGACCGCCCAGACCGAGACGAAACGGAAAGAGCATGCGAGGCAACGCGCCGCCCGAACCACTCAACACCATACCCGTACGCAGGCTGATGGTGCGGATGCCCGCATCCGTGACGGGCTGCGCGGCCGCTTCCCAATCACGGCAGGTATCCGCCAGGAATCCGGTGCCCGGCGCCGCGGACTCTTCCAGTACCTCGTCACCGCGATTGCCGTAGTAACCGACAGCCGAGGAACACACCAGTACCTTCGGCGGAGAGGTGCAGGCAGCCAATGCCGTGCTCAGCAAGGCGGTACCCTTTATGCGGCTGTCATAAATGCGGCGCTTTTTTTCAGGAGTCCACCGCCCATCAGCGATGTTTTCTCCCGCCAGGTGAACCACAGCATCAAATCCTTCCATATCCGCCGGATTCAAAAGACCCTCCCCGGGATTCCAAAAAATGAGCGAAGGGTTGGAAATGGGGGGCCGCTTGCGTGCCAGCGCAATTACCCCGTCACCCCTTTCCCGGAGAAAGGAAAGTAACGCCGTGCCTATCAGGCCGTTGGAACCGGTCAGGAGGATGCGCATGCTGTTTTTCCTGGAATGGGACGGCAAAGCGTTGCGCTCAGCCGATTTCATCCACACCGGTAATGATCTTGCTGATCAAATGATATTCGAGGGCTTCTTTGGCATCCATCCAGAAATTACGGTCGCTGTCCCGCGCCACCTTTTCTTCGGGCTGACCCGTTTCCCGGGAGATAAGGGCATTGATGCGATTCCGGATTTTCAAAATTTCAATGGCCTCGATGCGGATATCCGCCGCTTGGCCGCCCGCGCCGCCACTCGGTTGATGGAGAAGAAACCGGGTGTTGGGCAAGGCGTACCGTTTGTCCTTGTCCGCGCCCAGCAAAATAGGCACCGCAATGCTCGCGACCCAGCCCACCCCGATGCTGATGACCGGCGAGGCGATAAAGCGCATCACATCATGTATGGCATACCCCGAGTCCACATGCCCGCCTGGGGAAGCGATAATAACCTTGATTGGGTCGTGGGACTTCGCGTCCAGCACCAGCAGGCGGCTGATAACATCTTCCGCAAGTTCCTGGCCCACATCACCCACCACCATGACCAGGCGCGACTGCAGCAACAGAGCCGTCATGGGTGATTCCTTGGCGGGTTCCTCGGCGCACTGCTGCCGCACCGGCTTTACGGCACAAACACTTCGACAATATTCGGGGTCCGGGGTATTCATAAGCACTCCCTTGGAAAATTAAAGAACAAGAAAAAAGCGGCAACACCACGCGCGTATTGTGCCACGAACGGCCTGAAGGGGTCAAGACGGCGAGACCAGACGGCGAGACCAAACGCTAAGGGCGGGAAATGGGTTTCGTGGAAAAGTTGCTCCGCCGCCCTATAGGAGTTTTGAGGCACATCTCCCTTGATTCCCAACGAGCGCCTTGACCGCAACCCAGTGTTAACCAAATTGACTAAGCAAAAAATGGGACTGCCTTCGGCACGTGTGAAGGCCAAAAACGTTGTAACTAATCTTAAACGGCGCCGGAGGCTGTCCCAATTTTTTAAGGGCCCATTGGGCAAGCCCGAGAAAAAGTGGTACAGTTCCCTCCGCTTGGAACATTCGGGTTTACCGGGTCTGTCAGGGTCAGACAGAACATTGCATGCGGCACACAAAATTTCAGGAACGACTCATGGAACTCCGGGAACGGATCACGGAAAGGCACGCGTGCCTTTTGGATAATAATAATGCGGTTTTATCCATCGGCGAGTCGGGGAACGCAGGGGGGGTAGGACATGTAAGACCGATAGGGCGCATAGGACGGGGGGGGAGGACGGTGTTTCAGGGATCGCGTGCAGGTATTTGGGTGGGGACGGGTGTTCTTGTCTGGGAAGAACGATTGTGCTGAGGGCTATACCGTCCACGGGACCTGCCGGTTCTTACCTGTCCTGCGCTTCCTTCTGCGTACCGCGAGCTTGGCGCAGGGCTTCCTCGGCGATATAGGTCGCCCAGCGCCCGTCCTGTCCGGTGACGGACAGAGTCTCGCGGCCCTGCACCGCAGTGATGAAGTGCCGCAGGAGCGCGCCGAGGCCTTTGTCCACGTGGCGGACGGCCATGTCTTTGCCCGGGACGCCATAATGGGTGAGTGTCCTATAATCCTCCAGCACGAGGCTGGCGCCGCCGCCAAAGAGCTCGAGGCGCTCCTTGCCGAGCAGGCCGCTGCCCGCGCCGCTGTACACAATGACGGCGAGGGAACCCCCGGCAAAACGCAGCAGCGTCGTGAGCGAATCATTCTCGTATGCGGGATGGTCCGCGTCCATGCGCTCCGCCCGGATGGAAACTGGGTTGTCCTCCAGCATCCAACGCGCGAAATCGAAGAAATGCACCGCCTCGCCGAGGATACGTCCGCCGCCTTCGACCGGGTCCAGCGTCCAGTGGTCCTGCGGAAGCGTCCCGGCGTTGCAGCGATACAACAGGGTTTTGGGGCCGGGCATTTTCTGTGCGGACGCCTTCGCTGCCAGCGCGAGGGGGGCAAAGCGCCGGTTGAATCCCACGGTCAGCAGCACGCCCTGTGCTGACGCCGCGTCGCAAATTTCATCGCAATCCGCTACGGTGAGGGCCAGGGGCTTCTCCACAAACACATGCTTACCCGCCGCGATGGCCGCCAGCGCCATTTCCTTGTGCAGGTGGTGCCGCGTGGCGATAATCACGGCGTCCACGCCGGGGTCTTTCAAAATGTCGTGGTAATCCGTAGTGCAGTACGCCGCCTCAAAGCGCCGGCCCCATTGCTTGGCTTTTTGTCCAGACCTATTGGCCAGGGCAACCAGCCGGCAGCCCGAGATACGCGCAAGATTGGGAAGATGAAAACCGGTGGCGATGGCGCCCGTGCCGATGACGGCAACGCCGACCTCTCCTGTGGCTTTGGATTTTCCGCGCAACGCAAAACTATGTGCCGGTATTGCGGACCTCCCTGTCTCGTGCGGGTCTCCATACCGAAGCACGGCGGCGATGATATCGCCGCCCTCCATAACGGCGGCATAGGCTTTTGCCGCCTCGTCCACCGCTTTTGTCACGCTAATAAGCGGCTTTACCCGTACCCGTCCCGCATCCACCATCCGCAGGAATTCCGCCATATTGCGGCCCTGGGTCCATCGCACCTGCCCGATGGGATAATCCAGCCCGCACTCCTCATAGTGATGGTCATATCGCCCCGGCCCATAAGAGCAGGAGAGCCTGAAATCCAGTTCGCCGGCATACATCGGGCCACGCTCCAGCTGCAGTCCCACGGCCCCGACCACCACGACACGCCCCTTTGGGCGGCACAGTTCCAATGCCTGGTTTGTAATGGCGCTGTTCCTCGACGCGGCGCAAACAATCACGCCGTCCGCGCCATATCCGGCCGTATGTTCCCGCGTGACAGCCTCCAGCGCTTCCGGGGGGCACACCCGCTCCGCGCCCAGAGTTTCCGCCAGATGGCGCCGTTCCACGATGGGATCGCTGCCGATAACATGACAGCCGGCCGCCCGGAGTATCTGGGCGGCCAGCTGGCCGACCAGACCCAGGCCGGATACCACAAACGTTTCCCCAAAGGTGGGGTTCGCCCGGCGCGCCCCTTGTGCGGCGATGGCGCCGAGACTTACAAAAGCCGCCTCTTCGAAATGGAGGTTTTCCGGAATAGGCGTCAAAAGCTGATGGGGCACGACATTATATTCGGCATGACAGGCATAGCCCACGCCGGAGCAGGCCACGCGGTCCCCAACGCGATAAAACGGCGCCTCCGGCCCCACTTCCACAATCACGCCGGCGCTGCTGTATCCCGGAGTCTGATACTCCGACAACTTGTTACGCACCATTTCCAGGGTGCCTTTAATCCCCACTGTAGCCAGTTTGCGTTTCACATTCTCGATGTTCAATGGATCACGCGCTTTCTTGATCGCATAGCCCGCCATCCCGCCTTCGGATAAAAAGTCCGATTCCGTACCCGAGCTGATGAGAGAGGCGGCGACGCGAACCAGGGCCGTGCCCGGTTCCTTCATCGGGGGCGGCACATCTTCAACCTGTATGCTTCCGCTTTTTACCAGTACTTGCTTCATAAATCCGGTTTCCTGTCGCAGACTCCCAAATAACAGGGACTACCGCTACCCGCATTTACACCGAGACCGCGAAACCCGGGTCAGACAGCTACAACGCTGATTCGTTTCCTTAGCCCCCAGCATACACCATGCGCGAAGGTGGCCTCAATTAACCTCCGTTTCCCCCGTCATTTAGGCATGCCCATACAAACAAGCAACCGGTTCCGCGAAAAGACATAAGAAAGATTTTTAACATGCCCCCTGTGTGGTGCTATGATAGTCGAAATCGAGATCCTTCTTGCCAAAGGAACGTTGCTTTGGCGTACTAACCGTGGAGTGTTTATTCACAACCCAAAGGAGAATGCAATGAAAACAAGGTGTAGGATATCCATCTATGCGGGACTTTTGCTCGCTCTGGCTTTCTTGGGTTTCCCGGCTATGGCGGCGGATGCCGGCGCCGATTTGGCGGCTGTCGAGGCGCTGGGCTGGAGAGTGGGATGCCAGTTATGGAGTTTCAACCGCTTTACCTTCATGGAGGCCATAGACAAGACAGCCTCCATCGGCTTAAAGTATGCGGAGGCGTTTCCGGGTCAGCGACTAAGCCCGGACCTCCCCGAAGATGTCAAGTTTGAGCATACCATGAGTGAAGAGCACCGCAAGCTGGCCCAACAAAAACTGAAGGAGGCGGGCGTGCAACTGCTTTGTTACGGAGTCGTCGGCCTGTCCAACAATGAGGAGGAGTCCAGAAAAGTATTTGAATTCGCCAAGGCCATGGGTATTGAAACCATTGTGTCGGAGCCGGCGAGAAGCATTTTGGAACTTGTGGACAAACTGGCCGGGGAATATTCCATTAACGTAGCCATTCACAACCATCCCAAGCCGTCGCTCTATTGGGACTATAAAGTGGCTGTGACCGCATTGGAGGGACGCAGCAGCCGCTTGGGCGTCTGTGCGGACACGGGGCACTGGGTCCGTTCCGGGCTCGACTCGGTGGAAGCTGTGAAGGCCCTTGAAGGCCGTTTGATTTCCTTCCATTTAAAAGATTTGAACGAAGCCGGTGTGCGCGATGCCCACGATGTCATTTGGGGAACCGGCAAGGTGGATGTCAAGGCCATCCTCGCTGAAGTAGTGCGGCAGAACGTGAAAAACCCTGTGTTTTCCATCGAATATGAGCATAATTGGGACAATAACGTGCCCGATATTGCCGAGTGCGTAAAATACATGAACACGGTGGCCGCGGAACTTGGCACGCAAACCCCCGCAGCCAAATGATAAGGCAACACCATTATCTGTGCTTTCAGACGCTACAGAAAAAACTGTGGCGTCTTTTCTTTTTTTTAAAGGCACAATAGAGGATTTACGTAACCACAACGAATAAGCTTTTCGCTTGGCGGGACCAGAGAAAAAGCGTATTCGTTTTACAAAGAATTTTATTGACATCCATACAAAATCTATCATAGCCGATAATCCATTCATTTATGCAAATTCAAACTAAAAAAGACTTGACTTTTAGGGGCTATTAACCTACAATTACCTTGTATTTTCTCTGAAACATGAGGTAACACGAATGTCAACTGCAATTGACTGTTTCGCAAACGAAACGGCTACGTATTATGATAAGTTGAAAGAACTAGTTGAGGAGGCGGAACGACGTGCCATCAATCGGCACAAGTATACGATGTCGCTCCTCTTGGGCGAGGAAGTGGAATTTGAGCGGGCGGCACAAGATTGGCTGCAAAATCATGCCAAAGAGTGGCGCGAGAATCGCTTAAAAAGGATGTTGCGCTCCCAATGTGAAGAGATCAGGCGCTATAAATGGATTGCCTCTGAACGAGCGGGCCGGGATTTGGGTGGTTCGGCGGTGGAAGAGTGGATTTATACGCATGGCCCGATATGGCGTTATGAATGGGAAGAATCCCATATTGATGAAGAAGAGGATGCCTGCGACGGGGAATGAATCAGGGTATTTTGTGCTCCTTGTCTGAAGGGGGACGCCTTGAATAGCCATAGGCAAAACGCCATGCCAACAGACAGCCTGCCAAAAGCAGGCCAAGAATGATTATTCCGGCTATCCAACAGGATAAGCGAGCACGCGGGGAGTAAGGGGTACGTTCAGTGTGGGGACTGTTATTCTGTGGCAGATATATTACCTCGTTTGGACGTATACTGTTGCCGTTTAATTCCGATGCCGTCCGGACAGGCATGTTGGAAAGCTGTGGAGGGTCTTCTTTTGGGGAGTCACGGCCGCTTTGTGCGGATTCCGTTACGTCATTGCCTTTTTTATCTTTGGGTCTCTCATAAGGTATCGGTCGGCTGGCGCCAAGATTTGGAAGTCCCTCCAGGGAGGCCCTGGATGGTGTGCCGTCCGTTGAAGGTTCCTGCGATTGGGAAGTGGTTTTTTGCGCCGCGTCACCGGGTTGTTCCTCCAAGAACGCTTCAAGGAGGGGTAGAATGACCGTTCGGGTCCCGGCATCGTCCGATGCGGGGGTTTCCGCCGCAACAACATGCACCGTTCTGGTGGTCGAGGCGGATAGACCGGTCAACGGTGAGGTTATCCGGTATTCCAGGGTGTAGGCGCCCGGCGTGGCCGTGTCCACAAATCCTGTAATGGTCATATAACCGGAGATATCCTCTTTGTTATATTCCAGCGCCGTGCAGCCAGGTTCCACCCAGGTTTCGTTTTCCTGAATGGTTATCGGATTCGCGCCGCGCAGCAGTAGTGTGGGTGGATGAGGCTCGGGACCGCTAAGAAGGGTGACTGTGGGCGTAGTTCGGACGGGACCGCCATCGAGGCGATATAACAAACTGCCGTACAATTCCTTTTCTCCCCAATCCTTTTCGGGAACCAGGACCGTATAGCCGAAGACGCAGGGTAATTGGGGTGGTGAAATCCAGGCAAACTCGAAAGGGGCTGAAGTACCAGCTTCAGGTTGCACGTGGGGCGGGTTCTGGCTGTAGGCCTGCACACCGGCCAAGGTCCATCCCGGGGGTAAAATCTCCTCAAGCCCCAAGGCACGGACATTCTCTATCCCTTGGCCCTCGATGGTGATGACGATTTCAATAGGCTCTCCGGGGATATAGGCAGCTTCATGGCTGCGCAAGAGATTGAAAGCAACCTGGCTTGTACCGCCTCCGGAAGGAGATTCCTGGGCGATTCCCCCTGCAACCAGCAGGAGGGTAAAGGTTATACATACCCATCTACCGTTTGGTCTCATGCCGACGGGTTCCAGTGTATCGGTACTTTCGTTAAGGGCTATTTTTCTTTGGAACGCAACCTGGGTTCCCTTAAAACACGCCACAGGGCCGCATAAATTCGCAGCGAATCCCGGATTTTCCGGAAATGGGAACTTTTATTTCCGGGCTCATAGAGGGTAGCGACAGGAGTGGAAAGCAGCTTGTACCCCCCTTGTATGGCAAAAAGAATCATCAACATTTCCGTCTCATAGCGTCCTCCGGGAACCGCGTTGACAAAACTGGCGGCAAACCGTGGAGATAACAGACGGTACCCGCATTGGGTGTCGGAAAGGGGACAATGAAACAGCCTTCCGGCCAACCTGGCGGTAATCTGATTGCCAAAGCGGCTGCGCCACGGCGTCTGATCTTTGTCAAGCCGGCGCGCTCCCACCACCAAGTCAGCCTGTTGATCGAGAAATGAGGAGACAAGCAAGGGCAAGTCCTTCGGATCATGCTGGCCATCCGCATCCAGCAATGCGATAGCGTCCATATCGGGAAGAGACAGCGCATGCCGGATACCTGCTATCAGGGCATGCCCCTTGCCCCGATTCCGGGGAAAGGTAATCCGGATAATCGGCAGCGCCTCCAGACCGGCCGTACCACCGTCAGTACTGCCATCATCCACCAGGATCACCCGGTCCACCCCTTCAAGCACGTTCTTCAAGGCGCTTCGTACTCTGGCGCCTGCGTTGTAACAAGGGATAACAGCCACAACCCGGGATTTCAGGTAAAACGCTTCTGGGCACATGACGGCACTGTTCATCACTACGACTTTCTATTCGAACTGCCCGGTAAAAACGGCATCAGAATCCTGTACACGAAGACATCCCTACGTTTTTATGGTACCACGATTTGCCGCACGTGAAATAATTTTTTGAGTCTGGGCGCGTCCTCAAAAAGTGTCGCCGCCACCCTTTACCCGGAAAAACAAGGGAAATAAGGCCCCCTCTTACTCGTGAGCGAATTATGTCAGGCACAAAATTATTGACGGGCAAAAACCATACGTGTTTGGTCACATATCAATAGCCTCTTGCGGCGGAACGCTCGCCCATAAGGAAGAGCGAAATAGAATGCGGAAAGGAGGACAGTGGTCTTTGTTTTATTCCACCGTGACGAGATTCCGGACCGCTTCCATTTTTTTGTCGCCTATACCGTGCACCTCCATCAGGTCCTCGATGCGCTCAAAGGGGCGTTCTTGTCTGTACGCGATTATTTTTTCCGCGGTTTTGGGACCAATGCCGGGCAATTCCTGGAGTTCCTGAAGAGAAGCCTGGTTCAAATTAATCAACCCCTTGGAAGGTGCGGCTAACATTTGGGGAGAAGGGGCCGGGACCACTTTGTGAAGGGGATTAGGAATCGGTGCGGCACTTTCCGGCGCCTTTTGCGCCCACCCGCTGCGTGTATAGCGCCCCGGATTCATCTCCGCGGCCGTGGCGCTTCGCCGGGCCACCAGTCTGTGGCCTTCCTGTCGAGTGAACACCTTGAAGGGGATATACAAGGTGGTGTTATCCATAAGTTTCGCGGCAATGTTTATGTCCTCGATATCAGCCTCCGCCATGAGGCCACCTGCCGCATCAATGGCATGTTGAACGCGCCGGTCTTTTTCGAAACGGTACACGTCAGCCCGGTTTACGGCGCCGCAAACGGAAACTGCGATGGGGCGGGAAATGTCCGGGGCCGGGGGTTCCGGAAGGGATATCAACGCCGATTGACTCCGATCTGAATGAATGGGTATATTCGGCGTTTCCCTTGGGATGACACTGGGTATCGCGGACTCTGCCGCAGGCGGCGCCGGCGCCGATTCGCGCCACTTGATAACCGAGGCGCCCAGAAAGCCCATCACCAACCCCAAAAAAAGAGACACAAAGACAAACTTGAATGGTATCTGTGACATGCTGCGCCCTTATCCGGCGGTCTTCTCACACAGACGCTTTCCACGGACATAACCGAACATCAAAGTATAGTATACCCGCCGTATTACGGATTATCAATCTCTTGAGTAAATCTCTTGAGTAAAGCGGTTATAGACTCGGAATTACCGAAGGAGGCTAAAGCGCCGGCCTTTTCAAGTGCATCCAATGCCGGATTCTACAGGAATAATAGGCGGCTTGTCTACGGCGGTCAGGATGAAGGTCTATGGTGCAGCAATTCGGCGGCGTTATAACTACATGCCAATGTCACCGCACAGGCATCAAACTTGCGGTGCAGGTATTCGAGCCATAATCCAAGAAAAAACCAGAAGGGGGCGTAGGTCAGGGTTATGTAACCATGGAGATTCAGCGGACGCTTGCTATAGTTCCATATCTCCAGCCCCACCCAATCAAATATCACCCCAAACACATACTCCGTGGCAAAGATTAGCGCCATGTAAAGGACTACCCGCAGGAGGAACGGTATACGCCGTTGTTTCAACGCCCCTGATATGGGCGCGATGCAGACGCCCAGCAGACCATAAATAGGAATCATCCACAGGGAACAGTCCCCTTCCAGGTCCCAGTTGCCTCGGGAAATAGCCCGACCCAGGCCAGTAAAAAATAACTCCATTAGCAATCCCAGACATGCAAAAAACACGACACGAAGCAAGGTTCGTTTCCATCTCATTTGTTGCGGCTCCTTTCCTCCGATACAAGCGCTGTCCACAGTACCTGGAAGCGAATTAAACCCTTGCATCAAAATGCCTCGGTTTTTGACGCCTTACAAGTTTTGAAGGGCAACACGGAATATCGTTCTTTTCTAGTTCAGCAACACATCGCCATTATTGCTTTCGAGACGAACGGTGTATGTGCCTTCATTGAAGCGCCCGAAAAATTCCTGTATGTCTTGTTTGATGGTTCCGGACAGCGGCAACGCGCTTTGTACACGCCCTCCCAAGGTTCGGATGGTCACATCGGCACTGGAGGCGGGTACGATAAAGGCGTTCAGGTTTCCTCTTTCCACCAGGATATCATAATTCCCCCGTATGGGTTCCAGGGACAATATCCGGACATCACCACGCTTGTTTCTCACATAAACATTGCCGACCGGGGCATCTATATGGGTTTGTCCCTCTTCCGAATATACTCGAATATCGCCCTGAAACCTTTCTATTGTCGTCAAACCGTAGCGGGTATTTACCTCTACCGAACCCGCACAGTCTTTAAGGGATACCGGGCCGGCATTATTGGTTACCTTGAAGGGTCCGGATGCATGCTCAATACTTACCTCGCCCTTGGTCTGCTCGACAACGCCTCCTGCCGCGACGTTATTCATCGTAGTTACGCCATCGGCGGCTTGGATGCTGACCGGGGTGGTACTCGGCACCTGAATGTTCAGATCTACGCGGTAGGACTTGCAGCCGAAGGCGCCCATATCCTTCTGCGCCGCCGTACACAGGGAAATGGTCCGGTTATCCTGTTTCGCCTCGACACTAAGGACTTCGAGTGCATCCATACCGGCCGCGGCAGACGGCGTCCAGACGACCCGGGTCGCAGAAAAGGCAACCTGATCGTCGTCCACACCCTCGATATGAATGTTTCCCGGGATGGCGGTTATGACCATGGAATTGTCTTCAGAAAGGGGAAGGTTCTCCGTTATCACCTCTGTAAACGCCTTGAATGCATCGGAAGAGAGCGACTGACTTTTCGGCGGCGTCCCTTCAACCTCTATGAAGATATCGCTGAAGGCCGCGTTGATGATAATACGCTGGTCCGCCTCGATATTGGGATGACGGGCCAGCAGCTGCTGGCCGCGCATTTGGCGGACCACATCCAGTTCCGACTCCAACTTGCCATAGGACAGGGTGGCGTTGAGGTCCGGGTTCGTATTGGGCGGTAGAACAATCCGCGCCAGCCCGCTGTCGCTCGACAAGCGTATGGAGGCTTGGGGAGCCGGATCTTTGAACAGCACAGAGCCCCGAAAATGCTGTACAGACAAATCCCCTCCAAAATCGCTGAATTCCGCGATGGCGCTCTGCAGATGAAAACTACCGCCCTGTTTCAACCCGACAGCGCTGACCTGGAAATCACCAAGGACCTGCGCCCGTACCGTTCCGGAAATTTGTGACAAGGCCAAACCGCCATATTGAACGTCGGCCACCAGGGGACCAGCCAGTCCGTCAATACGCACATCACCAAAAAAATTGTCCACTATCAATCCGGCGTCCCGCGGCACGGTCAATTGATAGTTGACCACCATGGAAATCTGGCTGCCTCCCGTAATTTCCGGCAGATGGGTGCGACATTCCAGGTGCCCCAGGCCTTGGGTTACGCGCACCTCGATTAACCGGGCAACCTGTTCCGCCGCCGTCGCGGTATCAGCGCCGACCACGATGGCGGCCGAAACCCGGACCGACCGCTCATCCCATACACGCACTTGTATTTCACCGAACTCATTGGACAACATCACCGCGGATCCTGGACCCATGGAATACTGTTCATCAAAGGTTTTTTGGGTGACAAAGCTATTGGTGTCGCCTTGTGAAAAGGATACCCCCGAACCCAATACGGACCCTGCCCATTGACCCACGTACTCCATGCCCCTCGCGAGATCTTCAATGCCGGACTGGATGCGCTGGATTATTTCCGCCTGTACGGGGAAGGCGTTTACTGCCGCAACGGAGATGCATATCAGAAAACACACTCTGCGAACCGCTACCATGTGGCGTTTCCCATGTCGTGAACTCCCTAATAGGTGCGGTCGAGGTAGAGATCGCGCAGACCTTCCAACTGTCGCTCTAGACTCATCACCATTACCTGATTGGCGCGGGTGTTTCCCGGATTCCGGTGCAGGGCGCTGAGGGCCGCATTCAGGTCATGCTTCAATATTTCCAACGCACGACGGTATTCCACATCATGGGGGGAATCCGAAGCGTTTTCCCGAATGGAAACCGACGCCGATAATGCTTTCACTGTTTCGGCACGCTGGATCAATGCCGTGGCGCTTATCGGTTGTTCGGCGGCAACAGTTGCATTGCCAAAAACAGGTTCTTGGGCACGGGCGGCTGCATCGTTTAATATCATAGTATAGGCATACACCGCCAGAAGAACGGCCGCTACGGCACAAATACCATATTGGGCCGTCTTGAGCACAGGCACATATTTGCGCGGACGGCCGGGCCGCTTTACTTCTCCCCGGGCACGAAGCATAATCTCGCACGCCAACGCGTTGGATGGATCCGGCGGACAGGACAGATCCGCAAGCTGAAGGCAGGCGCGTATTCTTTTGACTTCATTGGCACATTTCGGGCACTCCGCCACATGGGCGGCAAGAATGGCGGCAACCGTAGCCTGTGTATCCACCAGGGATTCCGCGAAATCAACCAACTGGCGTCTCGTCGGATGTCCTATGCCCTTATAGTCAAACTGCATATACAGCACACCTGCATTAATCAGAGATATTCACGAAAACGTTCAAGATAGGGACGCAATCCGCGTTCGGCGCGCACCACCCGTGACTTGATAGTGCCCACGGGACAATCCGTTATCTCCGAAATTTCTTCGTAGGACAAGTCCATAAACCGCCGCAATACAAAGGCCTCACGATAGTGAGACGGCAAATGCTTCAATGCCTCATTTACTGCGTCTGAAACTTCACCGCGTTTAAAGGCGCTGAGGACACAGGCCTTGTCGTCACTCAGCACTTCGAGCGGTGTCGGTTCTTCCTCCTCGTTTTCCGGGGAACCGCTCCAAAAGGAAAGACTGAAAAATTTCGGGCGCACCCGGCGTTGTTCCCATTCCTTGTGAATTTTGTTGGAGGCAATGGCGAACAGATAGGAGGCGAACTTGCCTTGGTTTTCGTACCGGTCAGCATTTCTGACTACAGCCAAAAATACCTCCTGGGTTAATTCTTCCGCAATATGTTTATTTTGGAGCATCCGGTAAATATAACCAAAAATACTGCGCTGGTAGCGGCGTACCAGCTCCTCAAATGCCGCCTCAGAACCCTCCTGATGCGCTTCCATCAGGGCATCGTCACCCATTTCCTCCCACACCGGGGCATTACCCCGTTTTATGGGTGAGGAAGGTGGTGGCTTCAGGAGCCGCACAGGTTCCTTCTTTACAGTCTTTGCCATCTTATCATGCCTCTCTTCCTATGGAATAAAAACGTAAATCTCTTCTTTTCACAATACCTGAAGCAGTGGCGAAGTTGCACATCTGCTGTCTTAGTGTATCAGAAACGGGGGATTTTTACCACTCCTTTGGCCACTTTTTATGAAAGCGTACTATTGTGCTGGTTTTTAATAACAAAATTAAGTCGGGCATGGTGCCAAACGTAAGTAGCATACCCGTTACCCCTATATAAGGCATTTCCGTTTCTTACACGCAGCGATATATAGTATATCTCCCTGTCCACTCACTATCACCAAAACCGTGCGACTAAGCCAGCCCGGAGCTTTCGGAGACGGGTCCCACCGGCTTGAGTTCTATAGATGTATGCGCCCATCGGGTAGTACGGAAATACAAGGCGGTAAGAAGAAACCGGAGGATATGACTGATAAAAATGGCCGTCCAAATCATGGTCGCGCTGAGAAGATTCAGACTCATAAATAACTGGCATAACCCCAACAACGTGACGATTTGTGTTGCAAAGGCAATCATCATGGGTACCTGTGTAGCCCCCGCGCCCTGGATTGCCCCGGTAAGAGATTGGGTAATGGTGAAGAGTATTCCCGACACGGCCAGAAACCGCAGCAAGGTCACACCAAATCCGCGTAACGGTTCTTCCGTAGCGCTGAAAAGTCCTAAGAGTAAATCCGGCAGGGTCCAGAAAAGCGTTCCCACCAAGACAGCCCAGGCAGCGCCCATGACGGCGGCAAGCAGAACACATTCCCTTCCCCGCATCGGCTTCCCCGCGCCTATGTTTTGTCCCATCAGCGTACTGGATGCGTTACGCAACCCAAAAGAAGCCCAAGTGATCAATGAAAATAGCTGCGTATAACAGATCGTATAGGCGGCTTGGGCTGCGGCACTGTGGTGTAAGGCGCTGATATACCAGATCAGCATGACGCCCCCAATATTGAGTAGTACGCCTTGGATGCCGGTGGGTACGCCTATTTGAACCATTCTTCGAAGCAGCCGGATATCAGGCAGCAGGTGGAACTTTGCCGGAGGCTGAATAATCATTCGACGGCTATATATCATGTATAGCCCCGCACTGCAACTGAAAATCGGCGCCAGCACCGTGCCCAGGCCGGCGCCGAGTACGCCCATCGCTGGAAAGGGCCCCAGGCCTGTAATCAGCACGATACTGATGAGAATATTCAGCCCGGTGGTCAGGATACCCAGTTTAAGGGGAGTTTTAGGGTCCCCGGAGGCATTGAAAGCGCCTGTCAGCAGGAACATCAGAAACAGGGGAGTACCGCACAAGAACAACAGGCGCAGATACGGGAGGGCATGGGCATGGACTTCGGGCGCGACATCCAGCGCATTTAAGAGGACAGGGGAACAGAAATAGCCCACGGGAGCCAATAGAAATACAAGACAATATATGGAGGCCAGCAAGGCGGAATAAAAAATTTCACTGATGGCCTCGCGGTCTTGTCTTCCCGAATAGCGCGCAATCAGGACGTTTGCTCCCTGAAATATGGAAACGATCAAGACCACGATGACCATGAAAAGCTGCCAGGCCACGCCAATCGCCCCATTGGCCGCATTATCCGCCGAACCGATAAAATGACCGATAAGCACGTGATCGACAAAACCGTGCGCGCCATTGACAAGGTTCAGCGTAACCAGGGGCCAGGATAATTTCCAAACGGAACGTAACCGGCTACCCATAACAATTTGTAAATCAAAAGCTTTCAAAACGAAAGTGTTTTCTGTATTGTTTAAAATATTTGATATCGTTTCGCTCAGCTTAGCTTCAAAACACACGTTTTACCTGTACTCTGAGTCTTGGATGCCTGTGCCCAGCGCTGCGATGTTGCCGGCAGTCCGTGTACTTTCCTGTGAATTATCCATTATCCATTATCCATTATCAATTCTTCTGTTCTTACGTCGCCTGCTGTGATAAAATGGAGTTCTTGATACCCATGTTCGAACCCAGGGAGATTTAGCAAAATGAAAGTAGGTCTAATCGGTTTTGCGCGGTCGGGGAAAACCACCGTCTTTAATGCTATCACAGGTGCAACGGCCGAAGTTGGCGCCTATGGCAGCCGTGAGGCCAATGTGGCGGTAATCAAGGTGCCTGATGCGCGGGTGGACGCATTGACGGAAATATTCAAGCCGAAGAAAAAAACCTACGCCGAGATTGAGTTCATTGATATCGCGCCTGTGGAAGGGACTGACCAGGACAAGGCGCTGGATAGTGCCGCCCTGAACCTGCTGAAGAATGCGGACGCGCTGGTGCACGTGGTGCGGGCTTTCGACAATGAGAACATTATGCATCCGCGGGGCAGCGTAAATCCGGAGCGGGATGTTATCGCCTTGGAGGAGGAACTGCAGCTCATTGACCTCATCATTGTCGAGAAACGGGTCGAGCGCCTG
>JAEAMG010000951.1_pt1 | contig 26547 bp, 35 predicted proteins | sample 8958741 | NCBI WGS metagenome assembly JAEAMG01 (sample SAMN16933256, study PRJNA681125) | bioreactor sludge metagenome | isolation source: anaerobic bioreactor treating anionic surfactant - SDBS | place: India: Bengaluru | collected 2019-02-28 | reverse complement strand
ATGTGCTGAAGCATCTGCAAGGTCACATCATCCAGTACCAGATTGGCGTACTGAGCCACGTTCTGGAAGTTCTCGTCAAACACAATGGCGTTATCTTCATTGTTACGGATATAGCCCTGCTGAGTCAGCACTTTAATAAAACTCTGGAACAGCGATTTATCAAAGAACTCCGGTGAGTTGAACTCATACAGCACTGACAGACGCTGACCAACCAGATGACTGAGTTCTTCAACCTGACGGGTAGAGATATTGCCTGAACCACGCTGGGTGATTAAAGCTAAAGTCATGTAGTAACGTTCCAGACTCTGCATCACAGGGGCAGCAAGCACCACCAGCTGGTTATGATCTTCCGTGTTTGGTGCAGGGGAAAGCAGGTTGCCCTCGCTATCTTCAGAAATCAGTTTTGCCTGAATCAGCGCTTCTGCATAAGCACAGATCTGATCTTTCAGCTCTTCATTTTTCCATTTCAGGAACAGTTCCGCTTTCAGGAATGGATAAAGCGTACGAATCACATTAATCAGATCGCCACGGCGGATCGAACCGTTATGTTCAACCAGCGCAGCAATCAGTGATGGCAACACGAAGGCATGCAGAATGTTGTTACGGAAATAAGTCAGCAATACCGCCTGATTGTCTTCAATCGCAATAATATCGCCTAATACGTGCTTCACGCGTTTAATCAGTTTTAGTTTCAAACCGTAGGCAATAATTTCCTTGCCTGAAAGTGGTGTTACCTGAGTACGCGCATCATAAGGCAATGCAGTCAATAACTTACGGTAGGCATCCAGCTGCTTGATGCAGATTTCTTCATCCAGCGTATGCTTAGGCGTAGCCAATAGAATTAGCGAAAGCAGCGATACCGGATTGATTACCACGGCACGGTTAATATTTTCCAGAATGGCATGCGCAGCACTGTTCACTGTATCCGAAACTTCTTGTGGAATCGGATCATCATTCTTGGCAATTTTAATATTTTCCGCACTATGCTGTTTCAGCATGTCATCAAGGAAAACCGGCTCACCAAAGTTCACATGCACCTGGCCGAAAATGCGTTCAATTTTGCGCAGGGTTTTTAAAATACCCATGATCGATTCGGATTCTTTGTCTTTACCGTTCATTTCACCGACATAGGTGGCACCTTCCATCAGGCGTTCATAGCCAATATAGGTTGGTACAAACACGATCGGTTTGGAACGGCCACGCAAATGCCCGTGAACCGTCATGGCCAGCATGCCGGTTTTGGCTGGCAGCAAGCGTCCTGTGCGCGAACGGCCGCCTTCAATAAAGTATTCCAGGGGCGTGTTACGGGACAGAATATTGAAAAGATATTCTTTAAAGACAGTAGTGTACAGACCATTACCGCGGAAAGTACGGCGAATAAAGAAGGCACCGCCACCACGCAATAATTGTCCGACAAAAGGCATGTTCAAGTTATCGCCCGCGGCAATGTACGGCACCATCATGCCGCGTTTATAAATCACATAAGACAGCAATAAATAGTCAATATGACTGCGGTGACAAGGGGTATAAATAATCTCGTAATCTTTGGCCAGTTCCCGCACGGTACTGAAATTATGCACTTCAACGCCATCATAGAGCTGGGTCCATAAACGGGTCAGCGCCATATCGGCAAAACGCACGGCCGAATGCGAATAGTCCGATACAATCTCGTTTAAATAGCCAATGGCACGACGTTCAGCTTCAATCATACTGATTTTGCCACGGATGCTTTCACGGCGGATGGCATCTTGAACATCTGTGGATTTGATCAGTGAATGCATCACGTTGCGACGGTCTGAAAGATCCGGTCCAAGTACGACTTCACGCTGACCATCTAAATAGTTGTTTAGTTTGTTAAGAATATACGTCGCAGGTGACAGGTTCGGATGGGTTTGTTTGGCAAATTCGATCAGCTGGCGTAAAGACTGCCCTTGATGGAATTCCAGATAGGATTGGCGACCATGCAGGCCAATATTCACCAGCTGTTTAACGGTACCTGGTGTTGCCCAGGTATCGGTAAATAGCAGTTTCAGCCAGGAATCTTCTTTGTCTGGTGAACGTCCCCATAATACGGTAACCGGAATCAGTTCAATATCAACCTGAGGATGATGTTCCAGAATGTCGATCAGGCGCAATAAGCGTGGCGGAAAGGCATGCAGTGGCGGATTGAGTAAATTGTTTTCATCATGATGCTGCAAGAACAGTACTGATGCTTTTTCTTTATGATCACCCACCACCAGCGGATCTAATGCCGGTGACAGTTTCAGACGGCGAGTTTCGCCATCGACAATCAGTGCATTACTACGTGAATAATTTTGTAATACATAGCACACCACTTTTTGCTGAACGGGTTGCTCTGTCCGGGAATTTACTTCTGTAGTTGTCGGTTCAGTAGGAACCTCACCAAGAACATGTGGGGTTACCACCAGGTCAAGCAGCTTACTGGAAAGCTGACGATAGATTTGACCAAAGCCACTCTTGGACATACATACTCCTACTTAAATGACCGAAACCACAGATTTCTGAGGGGAAATAGTTTTGTAGTATTGTAATTGAAAACAATATGTCATTTTCTGACAAAATGCATATTGAGTGTTAAATTTTATCGTTAAAAATCGTATTTTTAGCGAATATTCAGCACAAATCGCGTGACAGACCAGTCAGTTGAACTGTAGGGCTTTAGTCGGGATTTGTGGCAGAATAGCAATTATAGCTTAGCTGATTGATTGAAATTTTTCGCCTAGATTTTAGGTATCCCACATTAAAACAGGTTGCTTATGAATGCCTTAACCCAAGAGCTGGTTGAATTACTAAGTCTTGAAAAAATTGAAGAAAATATTTACCGGGGGCAAAGCCGTAATCTGGTCGGTAAGCGGGTCTTTGGTGGGCAGGTGTTGGGGCAGGCATTACGCGCGGCATCCTATACCACAAATCGTCCTGCGCATTCCTTGCATGCCTATTTTTTATATGGGGGAGATGTCAATGCGCCGATTATTTATGAAGTAGACCGCCTGCGGGATGGCAAGAGTTTTGTCAGTCGTCAGGTGCGTGCCATTCAGCATGGACGCACGATTTTTACCGCCATGATTTCATTTGCCAATCCGGAAGAAGGCTTGAATTACCAGATTTCAGAGCCGGAATATCCTGCGGTTGAAGACCTGAAAAGTGAAGCAGAACTTAAAGCACAGCTGGTCGAATTCGTGCCGGAAAATGTGCGTGCCAGCTTTATGCGTGACCGTCATGTGGAAATTCGTCCGGTGATGCCGGTTAATCCATTTCAGCCTCAGCCTGAAGCGCCATCATACGCTCACTATATCCGAACCCATGGCCAGATTGCCCATAAGGTCGATGAAATTTCTCTGCATCAGGCGATTGCTGCATTCTATTCAGACTTTACTTTAATGACCACGGCTCTGCGCCCACACGGTCTGAGTTATATTTCCCCAAGTCTGCAATGTGCCAGCATTGACCATGCCATGTATTTCCATAAGCCATTCCGTGTCGATGAATGGATGCTCTATGATATGGAGGCGACCGTCAGTGTCAGTTCGCGCGGACTGAATTTCGGCCGCATGTGGCAAAATGGTGAGCTGGTGTGTAGCACAACCCAGGAAGGTTTGATTCGCTTGCGTGAAATTGAAACCCAATAAGGGCTGAACTGTCATAAAAAAACCGGACCTGCTGTCCGGTTTTTTTATGGTCATTTAATGGCAGCGAGGGATGTCCTCGGAAACATCTTTGTGGCAGCCATGGCCTGAATGGGCAACTGCTACGCTTATATTGAGAATGAGTGCGGTCATGAGCATGATTCTTTTCATATGGCTTCTCTTTTAATTATTGGCTGAATGAGTATCTATGCATAAGCAGATTCTATGCCATCAGTTTATTAAAGTATTGTTGATTCAGATAAAGTGAGTTACTGGCTTTGATCTATTTCTGCTGAGCTTGTGACAAAAAAATCCTCGATTCTAAAAATAGGGCATGGCATAGTGCCTGACAGGACTTAATGATAAAAAGCATGTGGTAATGAGCTTAAATACACAAATATTGATTGCTGCGATTTTAGGGGTGGCATTTGGGTTTCTGTTAAACCTGTTTCCAAATACCCAGTTTTTCGATATCAGTCTCTATGGTTTGGGTCTGGCCAGCAGTATTTTTATTGGTTTATTAAAAATGCTGCTGATTCCGCTGATTTTCAGTTCGATTGTGGTCGGCGTTTCGAATTTGCAGGCTGGTGGACAGTTGGGCCGGGTCTGGAAAATCACTCTACTGTGCTGTGTCACCACCACCACCTTGGCGCTCATTTTAGGCTTAAGCTGTGCCCATTTGTTTAATGTGGGCAAGGGTGTGGATATCGTGATGTTTCAGGATGCCATGAACAGTCCGCCTGATACCTTAACGCCATCGTCCTTCTTCACCAATTTTATTCAAAATACCCTGATTAATCCCTTTAAAGCCTTTGCTGAAGGCAATGTGCTGGCGGTAGTGGTATTTGCCCTGTTTATTGGCGTGGCGCTGGTCAAAGGCGGAGATAATTTCCGCAGTGTACGCAAGTTAAGCCTGCAATTTTTTGACATCATGATGCTGATGATTAGCTGGGTGATGAAGCTGGCACCGCTCGGTATTTTTGCCTTACTGGCAAAACTGATTTCAACCGAAGATATTTCTGTATTAAGCCGTCTGGCCGAGTTCGCTGCCGTGGTGACCGGAACGACCATTTTCCATGGTGCAGTAGTATTGCCTTTGTTGCTCTGGATTTTTGGCAAGATGAGTCCGATCACTTTCTTTAAAGGGACACGGGCTGCGCTGATTACCGCATTTGCCACCAGTTCCAGTTCGGCTACCATGCCACTGTCGATGAAATGCGCGCAGGAAAACTTAAAGGTACGTCCACAAACCGCAGGCTTTGTCATTCCTTTGGGCACTCAGCTGAACATGGATGGCACGGCGCTGTATGAAGCTGCGGCAGCACTTTTTATTGCCAACCTGATGGGGCTGGACTTAAGTTTGGGCCAGCAACTGGTGGTCTGTGCAACCGCCATGATTGCCTCGCTGGGTGCACCCGGTATTCCAAGTGCCGGTATGGTGACCATGATTATGGTGCTGCAATCAGTCGGTTTACCGGCAGAAGCCATTGCCATCTTACTGCCGATCGACCGTTTGCTGGATACCGTGCGTACCGTGGTCAATGTTCAGGGCGACATGATGATCAGTGTCGTGGTCGATCGTTATAGCCGTGAAGCGCAAGTTGATTAGTCTAGTTCCAAGCTGGGATTAAATACAATTTCCCAGACATGACCATCGGGATCTTGGAAATAACCCGCATAGCCGCCGTAAAAGGTAGCTTGTGCGGGTTTAATGATTCTGGCACCGGCATGTGCTGCTTGAGCCATGACCTGATCAACTTCCAGTGGGCTATAGACATTTTGCCCTAAGGTCATTTGCGTGGCACACATCGGCGTCAGTTCCAGTCCGGTATCCTGTTGAATGCTGCTTTGCGGCCATAAAGCGAGTTTCAGGCCTGACTGTAGTTCAATAAAGGCCACAGCGCCATGTTCAAATTCCTGCCCCGTGATTCCTTCACAGTGTAGGCCCAAACCTTCACGATAAAACTGTAATGATTTTTCCAGATCGCGTACCCCAAGAGTAATGACTGAAATCCGTGCTTGCATAGGGTTGTCCTTATTGTTGTTTTCCTAGACTTTTATCTTAGAACAAATCAAAAGCAGGACATAAAGCCCGACTGTGTGGAAATTGTATACAGAAATTTTAGTGTTATATGGATGATAAAAAGGACTAGGTCACTTTGGGCAGATAAATAGGATTGCTCATGAATCAGCTGAGTTTGATGTTCCTTAAACGGGAGAGAAGTTTCATCATACTGTCTTTATTATTTTTCTGTGCAGTACTGTACTTGAGCTTAAGGTCAGTATGAAAAAAATGTCCCGCATTGTGATGAGCAATACAGGACACTGCAATATCAATGGATGAGGATTTTTGTCAGACAGACCCGATCAATCCGCTTGTCGGCTCTGATCGGTGGCATCTTCGGCAATTTCAGTCTCGCATTCTTCCTCTGCCAGTTCTAAAGATTCGAGAGGTTCATCCAGATCATCAAGACTGGCTGCAGGAATGCTGTCCAGATCAAATTGTGTTGATTGCTCAAGGGTAAAGTTCAAACGGCCACCCATCACACTGGCCAGCTCTTCGAGGCCCTGCTTGTTGAGGGATGAAAACAATTGAATGGAGAAATCCAGCTTCATTTTTTTCAATGCCGCTTTCACTTCCTGCAAGGCTTTGGATGCCGGTCCACGATTCAGTTTATCTGATTTGGTCAGCAAGACATGCACGAACAATTTACGTGAGTAGGCCCATTCCAGCATCATCACGTCAAAATGTTGCAGCGGATGACGGATATCCATCAGCAGTACCAGACCTTGCAAACTCTGACGATGAATCAGGTAGTTTTCCAGTTCTTTTTGCCAGACAATTTTCATTGCTTCAGGTACAGCTGCATAGCCATAACCCGGTAAATCGACCAGACGCTGTTCTGGATTGCCGAGGCTGAAGAAGTTAATCATTTGGGTACGGCCCGGCTTTTTAGAGGCACGTGCCAGCTGTTTCTGGTTGGTTAAGGCATTAATTGCACTGGATTTTCCAGCATTAGAACGTCCGGCAAAAGCGACTTCATAACCAGTATCTTCAACGCAAAGGCTCAGCTTTGGCGCACTCATCAAAAATTCAGCTTTACGCAACCAGTTCAATGCGCGAACAGAGTACTCAGTAATGGCAGGATCAACTTTTTTCTCATAGCTGATCTTTTGCTTGGGCGCATGGGCTGTCTTACTGTTTTTCGATTTTCCTCTGCTGTGATGCATAACTCAACTTCAATAAATGATCTACAAGCGAACATTATAAAGGAAGTCGTTCGGGCAAGCGAACTTTGCAAGCGCAGGAATTAGAGATTGATCATCTGGATTGGAGATTGAGTGGTGTATTTGGCTGCCGGAGAGTTATTTAAAACCTGAGCCAAGGTGTATTGATCTAGGCTTAGATAAAACTGTTCTACTGCCTGATCGAGAAAGCCTTTTAGTCCGCACTGAGAACGCAGTACGCAGGGTGGGGTATTGCATTCGACAATCTGGTTTTCACCTTGCAGGATGCGTACGACTTGACCCAGGTTCAATTCAAGAGCCTCAGGGTTGAGTCCAATCCCGCCGCCTTTGCCTCGCGTGGTAATCAGCCAGTTCTGTTTGCCCATAAAATGCACAATTTTCACTAAATGGTTTTTAGACACATGCAAGTCTTGGGCAATTTCTGCAATGGTATAAGGCATATCCCGTGGCTGGGCAATATACATTAAGATACGCAAAGCATAGTCGGTGAATTTATTTAATTGCATGATCGTGCTGATATTTTTCAAAAAATGAATAGATAAGGGCTAGTCTAGCATAACTAGACCAGCCCCCTCTTTATTTTATGCTGACCCAGCAGGCTAGTGTTTTACGCCACCTGTACCAAACGCTTCACTATGAATATTTTCAGCAGGGATGCCGCGAGCAACCAGCGCCTTTTGCTGTTCAGCCATAAATGGCATTGGACCACACAGATAGTAGTCGGCATTGATAGGTAACAATGCGCTATCCAGGGTGCTTAAGTCCAGGCGACCGGCAACATCATAATCTTCACCTAATTTATCGCCTGAATGTGGAAATTCATAAGCGGTAAATGTGCTAAGACGTGGATATTTTGCTTTCAACTCCTGAATATGTTGATGCATTGCATGCACTTGTTTGCTACGGCAGGCATGGATAAAGGTCACAGGCTGTGGCATATCCAGAGTCACCAGCTGATTCAGCATGGCAATCATTGGCGTTAAACCTACACCACCACTAATGAACACATTACGTTTATTTGGATCGATCAGGTAAAAGTTACCTGTTGGTGCAGAAACTTCAATTTCTGAACCTTCTGGCAAGCTATGTAGGGTGTTCGACACCCAACCTGGAACCATGTCGCCTTTTTGGTCTTCACGTTTTACCGAGATACGTAAATAATCCGCTTGTGGGCAAGTGGAAAGCGTATATTGACGAGGCTGTTTCAAACCAAGTTCTTCAACGAAAACACGTACTGAAATATATTGGCCGGCTTCGTATTTCGGCAATGCGCCGCCATCGACAGGTTGAAGATAGAACGAAGTGATTTCATCGCTTTCAACTACTTTCTTGGCAATCTTGAAGTTACGCCAGCCTAACCAGCTACCTTTGGTTTGTTGATGTTGATCGTAAATAGCTTTTTCAGTGCTTATGAACAGGTCTGCCAGTTGACCATAAGCTGCTGCCCAAGCACCAATGAGTGGATCATCCATTGAAATGCTTAACACTTCACTAATTGAGTGGAGCAGGTTTTCACCAACAATATTATAGTCAGGGGCTTGAATGTTCAGGCTAACGTGTTTGTGTGCGATTAACTCAACCACAGGCAAAAGCACAGAAGGGTCTTCAATGTTTTCAGCATAAGCCAACACGGCGCCTGCCAAAGCTTGTGCCTGTGCACCACTGCGCTGGTGCCCCATATTAAATGTTTCTTTTAGATCTGGATTATTGCCCAACATACGGTTATAAAAATAACCAGTTAATGCTACGCCATTTTCACGGAGTACAGGAACAGTGGCTTTTACTAGGTCGATTTGCTGCGGAGTCATGTTGGATCTCTCATGGCTGTTATTTATAAGATGTATTCAAAATACATGTTATAAAATCTTTTTACAATACCTATTTTTGGTTAAACCATAAAAAAATTATGGAATATAAGAATATCCGATGGTTTGATTGCTTTTGATTTGTAAACCAGATTATTTTCTGCCATTAGTGAATCTTCTAAATAGCGGACTGTTTTGCCTGGTCGAGCCTTCTAAGCTGCTTGTAGCACGGGCGGCAAAAGTACTGGCAGTATCTTGAATCAGCTTTTTATGCTGTTAGGCGGCACGTTCAGCATGTTTTTTCTGCTCTAGTGTTAGGTGCCGTTGGCGCAGCTGTTGTGTGGACAGAACTTCTGCTTCGCTGGGTTACTGTTTTCTAAAGCGGTTTTTCTTTTTTGTTTGATGCACTTGCTGCTACTTGGTTTTGTAACTTTTCAATAGACATTCAAAATCCAGACTTTAGTTTATCCATGCTGGTAATTACGCTATGGCTGATCAGTAGGTTAGGTTTTTCTGGCTGCATTGAGTTAATTGGATTGAAGGAAGAGTAGGCGGGTATTCGGCCGCAGCCAAAAAATACCAGCCTCCCCATAGTTGAATTTTTCTGTCAAAACACGAGGATCATCTTTTTACCAGTTCCGACTACCCCGGCAATCAAACCGTGGTGCCGGGAAAAATTGTGAATGTAAAACAATTTTTGGGTGTGTACTGGTAGCATTTTCCTGACACTGATAATAGATAGGTCCTTTTTTATTCTTTAATTTTTTGCTGGTTTAACTGCTGCAATGCCTGTTTGATATCTTGGATTAAATCTTGAGGATGTTCGAGTCCGATACAAAAACGGACTAAAAGTCCTTCTTTTAAGTGGGAATGTTCCAGTACACGCATATCTTTCAGGTTGTACAGCATGACCAGACTGATCGGTCCGCCCCAGCTAAAGCCCAGTTTAAACAGTTCCAGTGCATCGCAGAAGCGACGAATATCTTCCAGGGTATATTCGGGCTTAAAAATCACACTGACCAGACCGGCACTGTATTCTTCCCTGCAAATTTCTTTCCAGTATTGATGTCCGGCTGATTCAGTATCGGCAGGATGTAGCACTTGGACAAATTCTGATTGCTGTTTGAGCCAGTCCAGCAGTGTTAGACAGCTTTCAGACTGGTGTTGATAGCGCACCTGCATTGAAGCCAAACTACGTTGTACCTGTGCAGCATCATCGCCCGACACACTAATCCCCTGAATGGCATGCATCCGGAATAATTGATGATGCAGTTTCTGGTCACGGGTCACTACTGAACCCATCAAGATGTCACCGCCACCACTTGGATATTTGGTTAATGCATGTACAGTCACATCTACACTTAAATGCTCATCGCCAAAATCGAAGGCATTAAAAGCCAGCCCTGCACCCCAGGTATTATCCAGTGCTGTCAGTATGTTATGCGCTTTGGCTTTTTTCACCAGATTGATCAGGTCGGGAAATTCCAGGGTCACGGAACCTGCTGCTTCCAACCAGATGAGTTTGGCTTTATCGGTAGGCTGGAAAGTCTCTGCATCAATCGGGTTATACACTTTAATGCTAATACCATAACGCGTTTGCAGGTTATGCAGGTGTTCCATATTTGGACCATAAATGTTGTCTGCCACCCAGACTTCATCCCCCTGGGCAAGAAAACATGAATTCACTAAATTAATAGCCGACAAGCCACTTGGTGCCAGCAGGCAATATTTTCCGCCTTCGATCTGGGCAATATTGTCACCTAAAGTAAAGGTTGTAGGCGTGCCGTGGGTGCCATAACTATAATCATAATCATCGCTCCAGTGGCGATTAAACAGTGCATCGGTGTTCTCAAAAATAATCGTCGATGCACGAAACACGGGAGGTTGAACGGTAGAAATATATTGTGGGGCTTTTCGTGGTGCGTGAATGAGGGCTGTTTGTGAGTTTTTTTTCAAGGTGATGCTCTAAGTCGTACCAAAATTAGTCTTAGCTTAAGAGAAACACGCGGATTAGGCTATATAAATGCCGAAATGTATAGAAACCTTAATTTACGCCTAAAGTTGGCTTCATTCTTGCTAAAACTATGGCAGAGCTAAAACAATAGGCGGAGGCGCATGAAGTCGCATTTAAGAGTACATTATTTTCAGCATATTGCTGGTGAAGGGTTCGGCAGTTGTTATCAATTCTTAAAACAGCATCACGCTAAAATTACCGCAACGGAATTTTTTGCCTTACCTGTAGATCGACCACTTGATATCGAGGCTTTGCCGCAAGTGGAAGATGTAGATTTGCTCATCATTATGGGTGGAGCAATGAGTGTTAATGATGAAGCAAATTATCCCTGGTTAAAAGTAGAAAAGCGCTGGATCAGGCGTTATTTATCTATGGGTAAACCGGCCATTGGTTTGTGTCTGGGCGGGCAATTGATTGCCAATGCTTTGGGGGCGGCGGTCAGGCGCAATGAACAGCAGGAGTTAGGTTTGACAGAGGTACGTAGGGTGAAGCATGTGTCTGAAGAGTGTTTTGAGTTGCCAGAACAGTTTAAGGTCATGCAATGGCACAGTGAAACCTTTGAAATCCCGAAAGGCGCTATTCATCTGGCGGAAAATGATGCCTGCCGCAATCAAATGTATCAAATTGGAAAAAATGTCTTAGGATTTCAATTTCATCCTGAAATAACCCCGGAGGTACTGCAACTGTTTTTAGAAAATGATGAAGAGTTAGAGAGCTTTTCCGGTCAATATGTGCAAACGGAACGTCAATTAAAAAGTATGTCAAAAAGTGACTTTATTAAAGGAAATCAAATACTAAACCAGGCAATAGAGTACGTTTTACAAAAAACAGCATGCTGAGTTATTTTTAAACAAAATACTAAAAGGATAAACAGAAAAAAAGAGGAAAAAGTTAAAAAGGGATTTGCTTAAGCGTTAAACAATCGCTATAATGGGCGACCCTTTGATGAAAGGGGGTTGGCTACGAATAAAGTAGTTAACATCGTGACAGTCGTGGCATCGATCATGACCTTAGTGATAATTCACTGCTCTTGACACTTGCCCACATAAAGTGGGGTGAGATGCGTCAAGAGTGATTCTTTATATATATTTGGCTTGGAGTTAACTGGTATGTCTAACCAGAGAATTCGTATCCGTCTTAAGTCTTTTGATCACCGTTTAATTGATCAATCAGCTCAAGAGATCGTAGAAACAGCAAAACGTACTGGCGCACAAGTGTGTGGTCCAATCCCGATGCCTACTCGCATCGAACGTTTCAACGTTTTAACATCACCACACGTTAACAAAGATGCGCGTGACCAATACGAGATCCGCACTTACAAACGTTTGATCGACATCGTTCAACCTACAGATAAAACTGTTGATGCATTGATGAAGTTGGATCTTGCAGCTGGTGTTGATGTTCAGATCGCTTTGGGTTAAGGCTTTCGGTTAATTAACGCTCTAAGTTAATTAGGCCGCTTTTTTAGAGGTTTATGCACATGGCTATTGGTTTAGTCGGTCGCAAGTGCGGTATGACTCGTATCTTTACAGATGCTGGTGTTTCTGTACCTGTAACAGTGATTGAGGTTGATCCTAACCGCATCACTCAAATCAAAACGCTTGAAACTGATGGTTATCAAGCGATTCAAATCACTACTGGTGAACGTCGCGAATCTCGCGTAACTAACGCTCAGAAAGGTCACTTCGCTAAAGCGGGTGTTGCTGCTGGTCGTCTGGTTCAAGAATTCCGCGTATCAGAAGCTGAGCTTGAAGGTCGTGAAGTTGGCGCTACTATCGGTGTAGATCTGTTTACAGTAGGTCAAATTGTTGACGTAACTGGTCAGTCTAAAGGTAAAGGCTTCCAAGGTGGTGTTAAGCGTTGGAACTTCCGTACTCAAGACGCTACTCACGGTAACTCTGTTTCTCACCGTGTTCTAGGTTCTACAGGTCAAAACCAGACTCCTGGTCGCGTGTTCAAAGGCAAAAAAATGGCTGGCCATTTAGGTGCTGAACGCGTAACTACACAGGGTCTTGAAATCGTTGCTATCGACGCTGAACGTTCAGTTCTGGTTGTTAAAGGCGCGGTTCCTGGTGCTACTGGTGGCGACGTAACTGTTCGTCCTACGATCAAGGCCTGAGGGGAAATAACGTGAATTTAAATACTGTTTCCGGCTCTGCTGTTGAATTATCTGAAGTTGCTTTCGGTCGTGAATTTAACGAAGCTCTTGTACACCAAGTTGTTACAGCTTATTTGGCTGGTGGTCGTCAAGGTTCGAAAGCTCAGAAATCACGTGCTGACGTATCTGGCGGTGGTAAAAAGCCATTCCGTCAAAAAGGTACTGGCCGTGCGCGTGCTGGTTCTATTCGTAGCCCGATCTGGGTAGGTGGTGGTAAAACTTTTGCCGCTCGTCCACAAGATTGGTCTCAAAAAGTTAACCGTAAAATGTACCGCGGTGCTATGCAATGCATCCTGGCTGAACTTGTTCGTCAAGATCGCTTGGTTTTAGTTGAAGAGTTTGCTGTTGCTGCTCCAAAAACTAAAGAGTTGCTTGCAAAACTTAACGACTTGAATGCTACTCGTGCATTAATCGTTACTGATGCTGTTGATGAGAACTTGTATCTTGCTGCACGCAACATTCCACACGTTGATGTGGTTGATGCTGCTGCAATTGATCCTGTTAGCTTGATCGCGTTCGACAAAGTTGTTATGTCTGTAGCTGCTGCTAAGAAAATTGAGGTAGAACTCGGATGAACAACGAACGTATCTATCAAGTCCTGCAAGGACCTGTATTCTCAGAAAAAGCACAAGTTTTAGGTGAAACTGCTGGTGTTCAAGTTTTTAAAGTTGCATTAAATGCAAACAAACTTGAAATCAAAAAAGCAGTGGAACAACTCTTTGGTGTTCAAGTTGTTAAAGTTAACACAACGATCACTAAAGGTAAGACTAAACGCTTTGGTAAAACATTAGGACGTCGTTCTGATGTTAAAAAAGCATACGTCACCCTGAAAGCTGGCCAAGATGTTGAAATGGCTGACTTGGGCGATACCGCTGAAAGCGCAGCGGAATAAGGACGAGAATTATGCCTATTCAAAAATGTAAGCCAACGTCACCAGGACGTCGCTTTGTAGAGAAAGTCGTTCACGACCATCTTCACAAAGGCGCGCCTTATGCTCCGTTGGTTGAAGCTAAAAAACGTACTGGTGGTCGTAATAACAACGGTCACATTACAACTCGTCACGTTGGTGGTGGTCATAAACAACACTACCGTATCGTTGACTTCAAACGTAACAAAGACGGCATTCCAGCTGTAGTTGAACGTATTGAATACGATCCTAACCGTACAGCTCATATTGCTTTATTGAAATATGCTGACGGTGAACGTCGTTACATCATTGCGCCTAAAGGTTTGCGTGCTGGTGATAAAGTACAATCTGGTAACGATGCTCCAATTCGTCCAGGTAACTGCTTGCCACTTCGCAACATGCCTATCGGTTCTACTCTTCACAACATCGAACTTAAAATCGGTAAAGGCGCGCAATTAGCTCGTTCAGCTGGTACTTCTGTTCAGTTGTTGGGTCGTGACGGTTCTTACGCTATCGTTCGTTTACGTTCTGGTGAAATGCGTAAAATTCACGTTGAATGCCGTGCTGTTTTGGGTGAAGTTTCTAACTCAGAAAGCAACCTTCGTTCACTAGGTAAAGCTGGTGCATCACGCTGGCGTGGTGTTCGTCCTACCGTTCGTGGTATGGCGATGAACCCAGTTGACCATCCACACGGTGGTGGTGAAGGGCGTAACAAAGGTATTCAACCTGTAAGCCCATGGGGTCAAAAAGCTAAAGGGTACAAGACACGTACCAACAAGCGTACGACTAAGATGATTATTCGCGACCGTCGCGTTAAGTAACAAGTAAAGGAATCTGACAATGCCTCGTTCTCTGAAAAAAGGCCCATTCGTCGATGCGCACTTGTTCGCTAAGGTTGAAGCGGCTGTAGCGAGTAACTCTCGCAAGCCGATCAAAACTTGGTCGCGTCGTTCGATGATTCTCCCAGATTTTGTTGGTCTAACAATTTCTGTTCATAATGGTCGTAACCATGTTCCAGTGATTGTATCTGAACACATGGTTGGTCATAAACTCGGTGAATTCGCGCCAACTCGTACCTATCGTGGTCACGGTGTTGACAAGAAATCTAAACGTTAAGGTGCGATGATGGAAGTTACTGCTAAATTACGCGGTGCCGCTATCTCGGCACAAAAAGCACGTTTGGTTGCAGATCTGATCCGTGGCAAATCTGTTGCTCACGCTTTAAATATCTTGAACTTCAGCAACAAAAAAGCTGCAGTTTTAGTTAAAAAAGCGTTGGAATCTGCGATTGCAAACGCTGAACATAATAACAGTTTAGATGTAGACGATCTTACAGTATCTACGATTTACGTTGATGAAGGCATCAGCCTTAAACGTATTATGCCACGTGCTAAAGGCCGTGCAGATCGTATTACTAAGCGTACTTGTCACATCACCGTTAAGGTAGGGGTTTGATATGGGTCAGAAGGTTCATCCAATCGGTATCCGCCTAGGTGTTGTGAAACGTCATAACGCTAACTGGTATGCGAATCCGAAACAATACGCTGAATACTTGCTTAAAGATTTGCAAGTTCGTGAGTTTTTAATTAAAAAACTTAAGAATGCAATGATCAGCAATATTCTTATCGAACGTCCTACAGGCGCTGCTAAAATTACTATTAGCACTGCTCGTCCTGGTATCGTTATCGGTAAAAAAGGCGAAGACATTGAAAAATTACAACGCGAATTAACATCTATTATGGGTGTTCCTGCGCAAGTAAGCATCAACGAAATCGATCGCCCAGACTTAGACGCTCGTTTAGTTGCTGAAGCGATCGCTTCTCAATTAGAGAAACGTGTAATGTTCCGTCGTGCTATGAAGCGTGCGGTTCAGAACACGATGCGTGCTGGTGCTAAAGGTATCAAAGTTGAAGTTTCTGGTCGTTTAGGTGGTGCTGAGATTGCTCGTACTGAGTGGTATCGTGAAGGTCGTGTACCTTTGCATACGCTTCGTGCAGACATCGACTACGCTACTATGCGTGCTGAAACGACTTACGGTACGATTGGTGTTAAAGTTTGGATTTTCCGTGGTGAGATTTTAGGTGGCATGAAACAAGTCATGAACCCTGCTCCTGCTGAAGAACGTCCAGCTAAACGCGGTCGCGGTCGTGGTGAAGGTCAAGAGCGTCGTGGTCGTCGCAATGATCGTTCTGCTGAAAAAGGAGAATAATCCATGTTGCAACCTAAACGTACTAAATTCCGCAAAGTGCAAAAAGGCCGTAACACTGGTCTAGCACACCGTGGTAGCACAGTATCTTTCGGTACTATCGCACTTAAATCTATTGAACGTGGTCAAATGACTGCGCGTCAAATTGAAGCTGCGCGTCGTACAATTAGCCGTCGTATTAAACGTGGTGGTAAGATCTTTATCCGTGTTTTCCCGGACAAGCCAATTACTGAAAAACCATTAGAAGTTCGTATGGGTAAAGGTAAAGGTTCTGTGGAATACTGGGTTTGCCAAATCAAACCAGGTAAAGTCTTGTACGAAATTGATGGTGTTAACGAAGAATTGGCTCGTGAAGCATTTACGCTTGCAGCTGCTAAACTTCCGTTTAAAACCACTATCGTGACTCGGACGGTAATGTAATGAAAACTAAAGATCTACGTGAAAAATCGGTAGAAGAGTTGACAGCTTTGCTTGATGAGCAACAGCTTAACCAATTCCGTCTTCGTATGGCTAAGGCAACTGGTCAATTGGGTAAATCGCATGAAGTTGCGCTTACTCGTAAGACTATTGCTCGTATCAAGACACTCCTTACCGAAAAACAGGGGAACGGACAATGAGTGAACAAACAGTTCGCACGTTAACCGGTAAAGTTGTAAGCGACAAAATGGACAAGTCTATTGTTGTGCTTATTGAACGCCGCGTTCAACACCCGTTGTATGGCAAATCAATCCGCCGTTCAACTAAATTACACGCTCATGATGAGAACAATGTTGCTAAAACTGGCGACGTAGTGACCATTAAAGAAAGCCGCCCAATTTCTAAAACTAAGTCTTGGACTTTAGTTGAAGTGATTGAAGCAGCTGCTGAGTAATTAGACGTTCTTGTTGCATCATCGGTTAATTTCGAGTACTCTTTGAGCCTTTCGAAATGTGACCGGTGATGCTCGGTTTTGGAGTAGGGCAATGATTCAAACCGAAAGTATGCTCGACGTAGCAGACAACAGTGGTGCTCGCCGCGTACAATGTATTAAAGTACTTGGTGGTTCACATCGTCGTTATGCTTCTGTTGGCGACATTATTAAAGTTACTGTAAAAGAAGCTATTCCACGCGCACGTGTTAAAAAAGGTGACGTGATGAATGCTGTAGTTGTACGTACAAAATTTGGTATCCGTCGTCCAGACGGTTCAGTGATTCGTTTCGACGATAACGCTGCTGTAATTTTGAACAACAACAAAGCGCCGATTGCAACTCGTATTTTCGGACCAGTGACTCGTGAACTTCGTACTGAACAGTTCATGAAAATCATTTCATTGGCTCCTGAAGTTCTATAAGAGGCACTCATGGCTAAGATTAAAAAAGGCGATCAAGTAATTGTGATCGCAGGTAAAGAAAAAGGCAAACAGGGTACTGTGTTGTCAGTTTCTAATGACCGCGTTAAGGTTGAAGGCCTTAACTTGGTGAAGAAGCATCAAAAGCCTAACCGAGCTACTGGCGCTGAAGGCGGCATCGTAACTCAAGAAGCTGAGCTTCATATCTCAAACGTGGCAATTTTTAATGCTACAACCCAAAAGGCTGACCGTGTTGGTTACCAAACGATTGAAGGCGTGAAAACTCGCGTTTATAAATCTAACGGTGAATCAGTGGCGGTAGCGAAGTAATAGGTTGAAATAGGCAATGGCCAGACTTAAAACACGTTACAACGACGTACTTAAAGCTCAGTTACAAGAGCAATTGGGCGTTAAAAATGTGATGGAGATTCCTCGCATCACTAAAATCACCATTAACATGGGTGTTGGTGCGGCATCAGCTGACAAGAAATTGTTAGATGGCGCTCTTTCTGATATGCAAGCGATTGCTGGTCAAAAACCAGTTCTTACTCTAGCTCGCAAATCAATCGCTGGTTTCAAAATCCGTGATGGTTGGCCGATTGGTTGTAAAGTTACTTTACGCGGCGAACAAATGTACGAATTCTTAGACCGTTTGATCTCTATCGCGATCCCTCGTATTCGTGACTTCCGCGGTTTTTCTGCGAAATCATTTGATGGTCGTGGTAACTATTCGATGGGTTTGAAGGAACAAATCATGTTCCCTGAAATCGATTTCGATAAGATTGATCGTATTCGTGGTATGGACATTACCATTACTACGACTGCTCGCACCGATGACGAAGGCCGTGCGCTTATGCGTGCATTCGGCTTCCCGTTCAAATAAGAGGTCGATATGGCTAAGAAAGGTATGATTAATCGCGAATTGAAACGCGAAAAAACAGTTGCTAAATTTGCTGCAAAACGTGCTGAATTAAAAGCTACGATTGCAAATGTAAATGCGAGCGACGAAGAACGTTTCGATGCGATGATGAAGTTACAGGCATTACCACGTAATGCGTCTCCAGTACGTCTACGTAACCGTTGTGGTTTAACTGGTCGTCCTCATGGTTACTTCCGTAAGTTCGGTTTAAGCCGTAACAAATTACGCGATACAGTAATGCAAGGTGATGTACCGGGCGTTGTTAAGGCAAGCTGGTAAGGAGCACTATAAATGAGTATGCAAGATACCGTTGCCGACATGTTAACCCGTGTTCGTAACGCACAAATGGCAAAGAAACAAACTGTTTCTATGCCAAATTCTAAGTTGAAGGTTGCAATTGCAAACGTACTTCAACAAGAAGGTTATATTTCAAACGTAGAAGTTGCAGATGCTGAAGGCAAACCAACTTTAACACTTACGTTAAAATATTTTGAAGGCAAACCAGTTATCGAAACTGTGAAACGTGTAAGCCGTCCAGGTCTACGTCAGTATCGCGGTAAAGATGCACTTCCTAGCGTTAAGCAAGGTTTGGGTATTGCAATTGTTTCTACAAGCAAAGGCATCATGACTGATCGCGCTGCACGTGCTGCGGGCATCGGTGGTGAAGTTATTGCTTTTGTTTCTTAATAGGTGATTCCTCATGTCTCGTGTGGCTAAAGCCCCAGTAACTGTACCTAACGGTGTAACAGTTACTCAGAACGGCCGGCAGGTCGAAGTGAAAGGCAGCAAAGGTACATTGTCTTTCAACCTGCATGCGCTGGTCGAGCTAAAACAGGAAGAAGGTCAACTTCAAATTGCTCCTAAAGCTGAGTCGAAAGACGCTTGGATGCAAGCTGGTACTGCTCGCGCTGTGTTAAACAACCTTGTAAAAGGTGTTAGCGAAGGTTTCGAACGCAAGTTACAACTTATCGGTGTTGGTTATAAAGCTGCGGTTAAAGGTAACGTTGTTAACCTTAACCTTGGTTTCTCTCACCCGATTGATTACAACCTTCCAGAAGGTGTAACTGCTGAAACTCCTACAGCGACTGAAATCATTCTTAAATCTGCTGATAAAGCAGCTTTAGGTCAAGTTGCTGCAGATATCCGTGGTTACCGTCCACCAGAGCCTTATAAAGGTAAAGGTGTTCGTTATTCTGACGAAGTTGTACTTCGTAAAGAAGCTAAGAAGAAATAAGGCGCGAGGTTCTTATGAACGAAAAGAAACAATCCCGTTTGCGTCGTGCGAAAAGCACACGCTTGCACATTCGTGCATTGGGTGCGACTCGCTTGTGTGTAAACCGCACACCGCGTCACATCTATGCTCAAGTTATCTCAGCAGATGGTGGCAAAGTTTTAGCTCAAGCTTCAACTTTAGATGCTACTTTACGTGCTGGTACAACTGGTAACGTTGATGCGGCTCAAAAAGTGGGTGCTTTAATTGCAGAACGTGCGAAAGCAGCTGGCGTAACTAAAGTTGCATTTGACCGTTCTGGTTTCAAATATCATGGTCGTATCAAAGCCTTGGCTGATGCTGCTCGTGAAAACGGCTTGGAGTTCTAATCATGGCTAAAGTTGAACAAAACGAAGGTCTTGTTGAAAAGCTGGTTGCCGTTGATCGTGTAGCCAAAGTTGTTAAGGGTGGTCGTATCTTCTCTTTCACAGCATTAACTGTTGTGGGTGATGGTAATGGTCGCGTAGGTTTTGGTCGTGGTAAAGCACGTGAAGTTCCAGCTGCTATTTCTAAAGCACTTGAAGCTGCACGTCGTAACATGATTACTGTTGAGCTTGTTAACGGTACTGTACAACACCCTATTAATGCTCGTCATGGTGCAAGCCGCGTTTACATGCAACCTGCTTCTGAAGGTACTGGTGTAATTGCTGGTGGTGCTATGCGTGCAGTTCTAGAAGCTGTTGGCGTACATAACGTATTGACAAAATGCTATGGTTCTACAAACGCTGCTAACGTAGTGAACGCAACTTTTAAAGGTTTGCGTGACATGACTTCTCCTGAGAAAGTCGCTGCGAAACGTGGTCTTTCAGTAGAACAAATTCAAGGGTAATCAATCATGAAAACGATTAAAGTTACCCAGACTAAATCTTCTGCGCACCGCTTGAAAAATCACAAGCTTAGCCTTAAAGGTTTAGGTCTGCGTCGTATTGGTCATACTGTAGAAGTGCAAGATACGCCTTCTAACCGCGGTATGATCAACCAAGTCTACTATATGGTTAGTGTAGAGGAATAAGCCATGACTCTGCGTTTAAATACTATTGCACCTGCAGAAGGTGCTAAACGTGAAAACCTTCGTTTAGGCCGTGGTATCGGTTCTGGCGTTGGTAAGACTGGTGGCCGTGGTGTCAAAGGTCAAAAATCACGTAAGAGCGGTGGCGTACGTCCAGGTTTCGAAGGTGGTCAAACTGCGTTATATCGTCGTTTACCTAAATTCGGCTTCACTAGCCAACTTGCTTTAAAAACTGCTGAAGTACGTTTATCAGAGCTTGCTAAAGTTGAAGGTGATATCATTTCACTTGAAACTTTAAAAGCTGCCAATGTTGTACGTAAAGATATGACTCGTGCTCGTATCGTACTTTCTGGTGATATTACTCGTGCATTCACTGTACAAGGTGTTGCTTTGACTAAAGGCGCTAAAGCTGCTGTTGAAGCTGCTGGCGGTAAAGTCGAGGAGTAATCGCTAGTGTCTATGTCTCCTAGTTCTTCAGGTCATGTCAACATGATGAAAGGCCAGCCATTTCATGTGAAATATCGTGAAATTATTCGTCGATTAATGTTTTTGATTGGCGCATTACTGGTCTTTCGACTAGGAGCACATATTCCGCTGCCGGGTATTGATAATGTCGCTTTAGAACGTTTTTTCAAAGCTAATGAAGGTACTTTCTTAGGTTTGTTTAATATGTTCTCTGGCGGAGCATTAGAGCGAATGTCAATTCTTGCGTTGGGAATCATGCCATATATCTCTGCATCGATTATCGTGCAGTTGATGTCAACAGTCGTTCCTTCGCTGGAAGCGTTAAAGAAAGAAGGCGAGCAGGGTAAGCGTAAGATTAATCAATATACGCGTTACGGCACGTTATTACTTGCATTGGTACAAGGTGTTGGTATGTGTGCTGGTCTGATTAGCCAAGGAATTACCTTGACCTCAGGACTGGCTTTTTACATTCCTGCTGTAACTTCATTGGTTGCAGGCACTATGTTCTTAATGTGGTTAGGAGAGCAAATTACCGAACGTGGTGTTGGTAATGGGATCTCCATGATCATTTTTGCAGGTATCGTTGCTGGTTTGCCAAATATTGTAATTCAAGCATTCACTTCGGTGGATAATGGTCAATCGAGCTTAATTGGTCTGGCTGTATTTGCATTACTTTCAGTTGCGGTTCTTGCTGCGATTGTATTTATTGAAAAGGCACAACGTCGTATACCGGTTAACTATGCTCAAAAGCAACAAGGGCGTCGCGTATTTACTGCACAGCAGACACATTTGCCATTGAAATTAAATATGGCGGGGGTTATTCCAGCAATTTTTGCGAGTTCATTATTGCTGTTCCCTGCAAGTTTAGGTCAATGGTTGGGTAGTTCTGATCCAAATGCAGGAATCGTAAAGCGTAGCCTACAAGATTTGGCATTGGTATTATCGCCTGGACAACCTTTGTATTTGGTGCTCTTCGGTGCGTTAATTATCTTTTTCTGTTATTTCTATACTGCACTTGTGTTCAGTCCTAAAGAAGTATCAGAGAACTTGAAACGCAGCGGAGCTTATGTACCTGGTATTCGCCCAGGTGAGCAAACTGCTCGTTACTTAGATCATATTCTTAATCGTTTGACATTCATTGGTGCAATTTATATTACGGTCATCTGTTTGATGCCAATGATTCTGCAAAGTTCTTTTGGTATTCCATTCCATTTGGGTGGTACATCTTTGCTGATCGTAGTGGTTGTTGTGATGGACTTTATGGCTCAGCTACAAGCCCATCTCACTTCGCACCAATATGACAATCAAACGTTAATGAGAAAAACGACTGCTCATCCTAAAGGATAAGCGCACTTGAGGTTTCATCATGAAAGTACAAGCTTCTGTTAAAAAAATTTGTGGTAGCTGTAAAGTTATCCGTCGTAATGGGGTTATCCGCGTGATTTGTAGCGCTGAACCTCGTCATAAGCAGCGTCAAGGTTAATCTGATCAAGACCTGTTGATTTCAGTAGGCTAATTAGGTTATTATCCGCCCCTCAAGATATTTGTGGGGCGGTTGATTATCTCTACTGCCTTTTTGGAGAAAGTGAATGGCTCGTATTGCCGGTGTAAACATTCCGGATAACAAGCATGCTGTTATCTCCCTCACGTATATTTTTGGTATCGGTCGCCACACTGCTAAGAACATCTTAGCTGCTGCTGGTATTGCACCAACTACTAAGATCCGTGAATTGGATGATGCTCAGCTTGATGCGATTCGTGCAGAAATTACCAAGGTTCCAACCGAAGGTGATTTACGTCGCGAAATTTCCATGAACATTAAACGTTTAATGGATTTAGGCTGCTACCGCGGTCTTCGTCATCGTCGCAGCTTGCCTGTCCGTGGACAACGCACCAAAACTAACGCACGTACCCGTAAAGGTCCGCGCAAACCTATTAAGAAATAAGATTTCTGGAAGCTAAAAGATGGCTAAAGATACTCGCACACGCAAGAAGGTCACTCGTACCGTCTCTGAAGGTGTTGCACACATTCACGCTTCTTTTAATAACACCATTGTGACTATTACCGATCGTCAAGGTAATGCACTGGCTTGGGCCACTTCAGGTGGACAAGGCTTCCGTGGATCACGTAAATCAACTCCGTTTGCTGCTCAGGTAGCTGCTGAAGTTGCTGGTAAAGCAGCTTTGGATTACGGTTTGAAAAACTTGGATGTCCTTGTAAAAGGTCCTGGTCCTGGTCGTGAGTCTGCGGTTCGTGCTTTAGGTGCAGTGGGTTATAAAATTAACAGCATTACCGATGTGACGCCAATCCCGCACAACGGTTGTCGTCCACCTAAAAAACGTCGTGTGTAAGGAGAATCATTCATGGCTCGTTATATTGGTCCAAAATGCAAACTCTCTCGCCGCGAAGGGACAGACCTGCAATTAAAATCTGGCGTTAAACCATTTGACGTTAAGACAAAAAAACATGCTAAAGCACCTGGCCAACATGGCGGGGCTCGTGGCAGCAAACAATCTGAGTACTCACTACAATTACGTGAAAAACAAAAAGTACGTCGTATGTACGGTGTGTTAGAACGTCAATTTAGTAACTACTATAAAGAAGCTGCTCGTGTTAAAGGCGCAACAGGTGAAAACTTGTTGAAACTGCTTGAAAGCCGCCTTGATAACGTAGTTTATCGCATGGGTTTTGGTTCTACACGTGCAGAAGCTCGTCAGCTTGTATCTCACCGTAGCATTACTTTGAATGGTCGTCGTGTTAACATCGCGTCTATCCAAGTTAAAGCTGGCGATGTAATCGCAGTTCACGAAGGTGCTAAACAACAATTGCGTATTAAAGGCGCAATTGAATTGGCTGCTCAACGTGGTATTCCTTCTTGGATGGAAGTTGACCATTCAAAACTAGAAGGTACGTTTAAAGCTGCACCGGATCGTTCTGATTTACCTGCTGAAATCAACGAAAGCTTGATTGTAGAATTGTATTCTAAATAATCCTTGAGGTAGCAATAATGACGCGTACTGCAAATGAGTTTCTAACTCCGCAAGCGATCAAGGTCGAAGCGGCTAGCGGGACCTCGGCAAAAGTGATTCTGGAACCATTAGAGCGTGGCTTTGGTCATACTCTTGGTAATGCTTTACGTCGTATCCTTCTTTCTTCTTTACCTGGCGCTGCTGTGGTTGAAGTTGAAATAGAAGGGGTTGAGCACGAGTACAGTACCTTGGAAGGCTTGCAGCAGGACATCGTCGAGCTCTTGCTGAACCTAAAAGGATTGTCGATTAAGCTGTTCGATCAAAACGAAGCATATTTGACATTAGAAAAACAAGGTCCAGGCGATGTAACAGCCGCTGATCTTCGTTTACCTCATAATGTTGAAGTGGTAAACCCTGAGCATTTGATCGGCACTTTAAGTGCTTCAGGCAATTTAAAAATGCGCCTGAAAGTTTCTCAAGGTCGTGGTTATGAAACTTCTGACTCACGTTTCCCAGAAGGCGAGACTCGCCCTGTGGGTCGCTTACAGTTAGATGCTTCTTATAGCCCAATCAAACGTGTGTCTTATACAGTAGAAAATGCTCGTGTAGAACAACGTACTGACCTTGATAAACTGATCATTGATCTTGAAACAAACGGTACAGTTGATCCTGAAGAAGCAATCCGTAAAGCGGCAACAATCTTGCAACAACAAATTGCAATTTTTGTTGATCTTCAGAAAGATCAAGCTCCTGTTGCTCAAGAGCCTCGCGAAGAAGTGGATCCAATCTTGCTTCGTCCAGTAGATGATCTAGAGCTTACTGTTCGTTCTGCTAACTGTTTGAAAGCAGAAAATATTTACTACATCGGTGATTTGGTTCAACGTACTGAAGTGGAGTTGTTAAAAACTCCTAACCTCGGTAAAAAATCGTTAACTGAAATCAAAGATGTTCTGGCTTCTAAAGGCTTACAACTCGGCATGCGTTTAGAGAACTGGCCACCAGCTAGTCTCCGTATGGACGACCGTTTTGCCTATCGTAGCCGTTAATTAAGTAGGACTATCACCATGCGTCATCGTAATAGTGGTGTGAAATTAGGCCGTACAAGCAGTCATCGTAAAGCGATGTTCCAAAACATGGCTAACTCTTTGTTCGAGCACGAGTTGATTAAAACAACTGTGCCTAAAGCTAAAGAGTTACGTCGTGTAGCTGAGCCTTTAATCACTTTAGCTAAAAACGATACTGTTGCAAACCGTCGCTTGGCGTTTGCTCGTACTCGTTCAGCAGCAACTGTTGGTAAATTATTTACCGTTCTTGGCCCTCGTTACAAAGAACGTAACGGCGGTTATCTACGTGTTCTTAAAGCGGGCTTCCGTGCAGGTGATGCTGCACCGATGGCTTACGTTGAGCTAGTAGATCGCGAAGTTAACTAATTTCGCAAGAAGAGCTTCAGTTGTTCTAAAAAAGACCGGTGTTTCACCGGTCTTTTTTATGCCTGATGATTTTTAATTCTCTGATAATTTAAACTTTTGTCCTGAACTGACATATTTTTTATGACTTTCATACAAACTTGACATTGAGTATTGTCAATTTTATGGTTTAATAAAATAAAGCTTAAACAGGTTATAAAAAGAACATGGAAAAACATATTGATGTGTTGATTGTCGGTGCCGGTATTTCGGGTATTGGTCTAGCTGTTCATCTTTCGAAAAATTGCCCACAACGCCAGTTTGAAATTATTGAGCGTCGTGAAAGTTTTGGCGGAACTTGGGATTTATTCAAATATCCGGGAATCCGCTCCGATTCAGATATGTCGACCTTTGGTTTTAATTTTAAGCCGTGGCAAAAAGACAGCGTCTTGGCGGATGGTCCATCCATCAAAAATTATTTATCTGAAGTGATTGACGAGTATCAGCTTAAAAATAAAATCCATTTTCAGCATCGGGTTTTGGCGGCGAATTATAATTCGGCTACTAAAAAGTGGGTGGTTGAAATTGAAGATGCAGCTCAAAAAAAGCAAACCTGGGTGACCAATTTTGTTTTAGGTTGCACAGGTTATTATAATTACGATCAGGGGTTCCAACCTGAATTTCCAAATCAGTCTGCATTTAAAGGCGAGTTTATTCATCCGCAACATTGGCCTGAGCAGCTAGATTATTCTGGTAAAAAGGTCGTAATTATTGGTAGTGGAGCCACAGCGATTACCTTAGTGCCAGCCATGGCGAAAGGTGGTGCAGCGCATGTCACCATGCTGCAACGCTCCCCAACCTATATTGCCTCTGTGCCGTCAATTGATCTGGTCTATGACAAAATGCGTAAGATCTTACCGGAAGATCTGGCCTATAAATTAACGCGTGCACGTAATATTGGTATGCAACGCGGTATTTATGCTCTGGCACAGAAACAGCCGAAACTGCTGAAAACACTGTTGCTGAAGTCAGTGCAGTTTCAGCTTAAAGGTAAGGTGGATATGAAACACTTTACCCCGAACTATGAACCTTGGGATCAGCGTTTATGTGTGGTACCGGATGGTGATCTGTTTAAAATTCTGCGTGAAGGCCGTGCTTCAGTTGAAACGGATCAAATTGAAAAATTTACTGAAA